>Ga0310811_10001315_pt1 | contig 31405 bp, 33 predicted proteins | sample YCmetagenome_FD_207642 | JGI IMG/M metagenome (GOLD analysis project Ga0310811, IMG submission 207642) | Soil microbial communities from experimental microcosm in Duke University, North Carolina, United States - YC | ecosystem: Engineered > Artificial ecosystem > Soil microcosm > Unclassified ...
GCAGGATAGCACTGCCTGATCGATTCACCCGTTTGGTTGCCGGTAACCAACCCGTTACTTATGGCCGTGTTCGCGGCCGCGGCGGTGTTTGCCGGCTGTTCAGACCGCGGTGGGCGAGTGCGGGGCGAAGGCGGCACGGCCCGTTTCGGTAAGGACCGCCGGGACGCGTTCGCCGGGATAACCGGTGCGCTCGGGAGCTATCAGGCCGAGGTTGGCGAGCCGGTGCGCGGTCGACTGGTCGCAGCACGCCAGGCCGTCGAAGAACAGATCGGGTTCGCTGCTGCAGGTGATCTCGGCACGACCCGTGGCCACCGCACGCAGCGTGGCTCTTTCCCGATGATTCAACTCGACGTCCATGGCATGACTCCCTCCGGGCCAAGGCGGTGACACTCGAGGGCACTCGAGGACTCGCCTGCCGCAGGCGGCGGTGGCTTCGCTCCGCCGCGAGCAGCAAGCCCGCGTAAGCGCCGGATCTTCTCCGCCGGCGCCGATCGACACAGCGGATTGATTAAAACTCCGGTAAGTGGGCAGACCGCCGGTATGTGTGACATGTCTCGCCGGTTTTCCCGGATCGTGGGACACCCTTGAGCATGAAGTGACAGTGTGGAGACGTCTCCGTGGCGATTCCCGAGTAGTGGGACGGCGGGGCGACCGGTGGGGCGGCGTGCCCGGCGTGCTCGGCGTGTTCAAGGTCGGGACGGTGACGTGACGGCCCGGCGCCGGGCTCGCGAGACCGGGTCGGACGGTGGAGGACTTCTGGCCGGAAGCCGGCGGATCCCTCGATGTTCCCGGGTGTCTCAGGGTTGCGGGGTGGCGAAAACCGCCGTGACACCGCCCAATTCGCCCATATCGGCGAAAACGGTGTCGCCGGGCCTGATCGGGAAGGCCCGGGTCATCGAGCCGGGCAGGATGACGTGCCCCGGTTCGAGGTCGACGCCGAGCGGGCCGACCGTGTTCGCCAGCCAGACCAGCGAGTTGATCGGCGAGCCCAGCACGGCGGCGCCCGCGCCGGTGGCCACCAGTTCCGCGCCGATCCGCAGCGTGCACCCGGCGGTACGCAGGTCCAGTGCGGAAAGCGACGTCGGCTTGCTGCCCAGCACCACACCACCCGAGGACGCGTTGTCCGCGACGGTGTCCACGATGGAGATCTTCCAGTCCACGATCCGCGAGTCCACGATCTCCAGTGCCGGCACGACGAAGTCGACCGCGCGCAGCGCGTCGGCGGCGGTCACCCCCGGCCCGGACAGCTTCCGGCCGAGCACGAAGGCGATCTCCGGCTCGATCCGCGGCTGGAGGAAGGGCGCGGCGATCGGCTGGTGTTCGAGGTGGAACATGCCGGTGAGCAGGTGGCCGTAGTCGGGCTGGTCCACGCCCATCTGCTGCTGGATGGCCGCCGCGGCCAAACCGACCTTGTGGCCCTTGATCGCCTCGCCCCGGCCGGTCCACACCCGCACCTGTTCCTGTTGGACGCGGTAGGCGTCGGCCACCGTCGCGTCCGGGTGGGCCGCGATCACCGGGGCGATCGGCTCGCGCTTCTGGTAGGCCAGCAGCAGTCGCTCGGCCGTCTCCCGCACCGCGGTCGCGTCCATGACCGGTTCCATGCCGATGGACTCTGCCGCCCGGGCGGCAGAGTCCGCAACCACCCGTCCCGCTGGGCGGCACACCCGCCGTGTCCCCCCGTCCGGCCGCCGTGTCCCCTGTTCCGGCCGCCGTGTTCTCCCGTCCGGCCGCCGACTTCGCCGGGGTGGTCGCCGCGGTCCGGTCGCGGCGAAAGCGATCCCTGGCACCGCTTTTCCCGCGCCACTACGTTGGGCTCATGCGGGAGACACTGGGTGAGCGGCTGGGCGGCCGGATCGCGTTCGACGCGGGGACCCTCGCGCTTTACACCACCGACGCCTCCAACTACCGGCATGCGCCGCTCGGGGTGGTGCTGCCGAAAACGGTGGACGAGGTGGTGGCCGCGGTGGCGGCGTGCCGGGAGGCGGGGGCGCCGGTGATCGCCCGTGGCGCGGGCACGAGCATCGCGGGCAACTCCGCCGGGCCGGGCGTGGTGCTCGACCTGTCGCGTCACGTGCGCGGGGTACACGAGGTGGACGGGCGCACGGCGCGGGTCGCGCCGGGGACGGTCCTCGACGATCTCCAGGCCTCGGTCGGCCCGCACGGGGTACGGTTCGGTCCCGATCCGGCCACGCACAGTCGCTGCACGATCGGCGGAATGATCGGGAACAATTCGTGCGGTTCGCATTCGGTCGCCTGGGGGCGCACCGCGGACAATCTGGACGCCATGGAGGTGCTGCTCTACGACGGCACCCGGATGACCGTCGGCGCCACCTCGCGGTCCGAAGTGGACCGGCGGGCGGCGCTGCCCGGCACCGAGGGGCGCGTCTTCCGGGAATTGAAGGATCTGGTCGAGAACAACCTGGCGCTGCTGCGCACCGAGCTTTCCACCTGGGGACGGCGTGTGTCCGGCTACGGGCTGGAACACCTGTTGCCGGAGAACGGCTTCAACGTGGCGAGGGCGCTGGTCGGCAGTGAGGGCACCTGCGTGACCGTGCTCGACGCGACGCTCCAGCTCGTCGAGCTGCCGCGGAACACGGTGCTCGCGGTGTTCGGCTTCGCTTCCGACATCGCGGCCGCCGACGCCGTTCCCGAGATTCTGAAGCATTCGCCGCTGACCGTGGAAGGGCTGGACAGCAAGCTCGTCGAACTGGTGCCGGGTGGCGAAGCCGTGCTGCCGCCCGGGCGGGCCTGGCTGCTGGTGGAGCTTGCCGGAGCCGAGCCCGGCGAGGCCGCGCGGCGCGCCGGCGAGCTGGCCCGCGGCCTCGTGGACCGGGTCACCGGGCATGCGGTGCTGACCGATCGAGCCGCGCAGCGCGGGTTGTGGCGGATCCGGGAGGAGGGTGCGGGACTGTCCACCCGGATGCCGGACGGCTCGGAAGCCTGGCCCGGCTGGGAGGACGCCGCGGTGCCGCCGGAGAACCTGGGCGCCTACCTCCGCGAGTTCAAGGAGCTGCTGGGCCGCCATGGCCGCCATACCGTCGTGTACGGCCACTACGGCGAGGGCTGCCTCCACATGCGCATCGATTTCGACCTGCTGTCCCGGCCGGGGATCGCCTCCTTCCGGTCGTTCGTCGAGGACGCCGCCGATCTCGTCGCGGCTCACGGCGGGTCGCTGTCCGGGGAACATGGCGACGGCCAGGCGCGTTCCGCGCTGCTGCCCCGGATGTACAGCGCCGAGATGATGCGCTTGTTCGAGCGGTTCAAGGGGATCTTCGATCCGGACGGGATGATGAATCCCGGTGTGCTGGTCGCCCCGCGCGCCGTGGATGCGGACCTGCGGGTCCGGCGGGCGCCGCGGGAGATCGAGTCGGTGACCGTGCTCGGTTATCCCGAAGACCACGGGAGCTTCGGCGAGGCGCTCCGGCGCTGCGTGGGAGTCGGCAAGTGTCGCAACACCAGCGGCGGCGGGGTGATGTGCCCGAGCTACCGCGTCACCAGGGAAGAGAAGCATTCCACCCGCGGGCGTGCGCACCTGCTCGCCGAAATGGTCAACGGGGAGCTGATCACCGACGGTTGGCGCTCCGAGGAGGTGCGCGACGCGCTCGACTTGTGCCTGTCCTGCAAGGGATGCCTGTCCGACTGTCCGGTCGATGTGGACATGGCGACCTACAAGTCGGAGTTCTACCACCAGCACTACCGGGGCCGGATGCGGCCGGCTTCGCATTACTCGATGGGCTGGCTGCCGTTGTGGGCGCGGCTGTCCGCGCTCGCGCCACGGCTGGCCAACCGGGTGACACCGATGCTCAAACACCTCGGTGGAATAGCCCCGGAACGCGAGGTGCCCGCCTTCGCCGCGCGCCCGTTCACCCGGGCGCGGCGCGATCTTCGCCTGCGCACCGGCACGAAGCCGGTGGTGCTCTGGCCGGACACGTTCAACAACTTCTTCACACCACAGGTGTTGCAGGCCGCCACGGAGGTCCTGACGGTGGCGGGATACGACGTCGTGCTGCCGGACAAGAGTGTCTGTTGTGGACTTACCTGGGTCTCGACCGGACAACTCGGCATCGCGCGGCGCGTGCTGCGGCGGACCCTGTCGGTGCTGAAACCCTACCTGGCGGCGGGATACCAGGTGGTCGGCCTCGAACCCAGCTGCACGGCGCTCTTCCGCTCCGACCTCGGGAACCTGGTGCCCGGGGACGCGACCGCCGAGCTGCTCGCATCCCGGACACGCACCTTCGCCGAGTTGCTCGCCGACGCCGCGCTGCCGCTGGCCGATCTCGACCTGGACACGATCACTCAGGTGCACTGCCACCAGCATGCGGTGCTCGGCTTCACGGCCGACGAGCGGCTGATGGCCAGGGCCGGGCTACGGAACTCCACCGTGGACTCCGGTTGCTGCGGGCTGGCCGGGAACTTCGGTTTCGAACGGGGCCACTACGACGTTTCCCTGGCCTGCGCGGAAGAGAGCCTGCTGCCCGCGATCCGGGCGGCGAACCAGGAGACGGTCGTGGTCTCCGACGGGTTCAGCTGCCGCACCCAGATCGTCCAGACCTCGGGCCGGACAGCCGTGCACCTGGCCGAACTCGTGCGCCGGGCCATTTCGACCGGATAACGGGCGAGCCGGTGCGTCGGGTGCGCGAGCACGGATCCCCGGAACGAAAACAGGGCCACCCCGGGAACGAGGTGGCCCTGTTCGGTACCGCGGCGACGACGGTTACGGCATGGTCAGGAAGGCGCGCCCGTTGGGGGAGCCCAGCCCGGTCACGTTGTCGTAGCCGGCCGTGGTGTGGATGGTGAGGTTCGGGTAGTCGAGCTTCCGTGCGGAAACGACCAGACCGCCCGAGGCGTCCACCGAGTTGGCGTAGTCCACCCGCTCGACGGCACCGTCCACATGGGTCACGTCGCTGAGCGACCCCGACCCCGACCGCGCCGTCGCGTAGAGCAACGGGTTGAGGAAGCCGTGGTGGAAGTGGTCGACGCTGTCGGCCACCGCGACGATCCCGGCGAACACCGGCGACGCCAGGCTGGTGCCGCCGATCCGGTACTGGTCGTAGTAGACGCCGTCCGGGAAGGTCTGCGTCTGTCCGATCAGGAAACCGGTGTTCGGGTCGGCGATCGCCGAGACGTCCGGGACCACCCGGCCCCGCTGGTTGCCGTGCTGGTTCTCCCGCGCGAGCGCGTCCGGCACGACACCCGTCTGGTAGAAGGGCTCGCGGAAGAGCACGCTGGTGCCACCACCGGCACCGGCCTGGAACGCCCCCGGCGAGCCGGGCACGTAAGTGCCGTTGGTGAGCGTGCTCTTGCCGGTCTCCCAACCGGTTTCGAACAGCTTCCTGCCGTCGGCGCCGACCGCCAGGCTGGTACCACCGACCGCCGTCACCCACGGGCCGCTGGCCGGGAAGTCGGCCTCCGGGTGACCGAGGACACTGGCGTTGTCACCGTCGTCGCCCGAGGAGAAGTAGACGCCGATGCCCTCCAGCGCGGCCTGGATCATGATCTGGTTCCAGGCCTTCACCTCCGAGGCGGGGATGTCCTCGCCGGTGTCTCCGTAGGAGTTGGAGATGATGTCGGCCTGGTGGTTGGCCACGATCCAGTTCAGCGCCTGGTCCAGCGACGCGTCCTGGCAGTCGGCGGCCCCCACGTAGAGGATGTTCGCCGAGGGCGCCAGCGCGTGCACGGCCTCGACGTCGAGCGTCTGCTCGCCGTACCAGCCAGCCGCGTCACACTGGTCCGGCGGCTCCAGCTGCGAGTTCGTCGGGAAGACGTGCTCGGCGAACTGCGACTGGGCCAGCGGGTGCGACGGGTCGTTGCGGCGCGCGTATTCGCTCGCGTCCGAGTACAGCGTCGGCGAGGCGAAAGCGTCCACAATGGCCACCGTCGTGCCCTTGCCGGCCGACGGCACATTGTCCACACCATAGGCTGAACGCAGCTGATCCGGCGTGTAGCCGCAAGGCGCATACGGCAGTTGCTGGCCACCATAGGCCGGATCGGTGGTGTCCACCTTCTGGCCGTAGTAGGCACTGCACGGCGGTGCGTTGCGGAAGCCGGCCGACGGCGGCACGTCGGACGGTGTGCCGTCCGTGTGCGCCGGCTTGAGCAGCTGGGACGCCTGGTCCACACCGATCACGCCGAGCACGTCGCCGGTCAGGGTCGAGGGCAGCGACAGTTCCTTGTCGGCCGCACGCAACACCTGGCCGGCCACGCGGTAGCCGGCCAGCTGGACGCCGAAGGCCTTCTCCACCTGGCCGGCGGTGCCGGTCGCCTCGACGTAGGCCTTGTTCGACGGCAGGGCGCCGATCGAGAACCCGCCGGCGGACAACCAGCTTTGTACGGAGTTCACCGTGCTGTCGGCGGCGCCGAACTGGTCGAGCACCTGGGCCGGGCTCAGGTACTGCTGGTAGGACCTGTTCGCCGGGTCACTCACCGCCTGCGCGGCGGCTTCCGCGCCCGCCTGGTTGCGCATGTCCAGGTAGACCCGGAAGGTGAGCTTCGAGGCCGGGTCGGTGTCGGCGACCTTGGACTGCGGTGTCGCCCACAATGGATGCGACAACGGGATGATCGCACGCTCCTGCGCGGAGGCGGTGGCCGGCACCGCGCCGACCGCCGCTCCCGCGAGGGCGACCGAAAAAAACATGGTCAGAGCTCTTCGCACTGCGGAGTCCCCTCTGAACGTCGAAGAAGAACTGCGCAGAGATTAAAGCCGAAAGTCGGCCAGGGGAAGGAAATGAGGGGGATGAGCCGGAGATTTTACCCGGCCGTGCCGGAAAATTCGGGATTACCACCTTCGTGGGAAAGTGGATAAAACGCCCACCTCCGCGGTGCCGGCCGGGCTGTGAGAAGGTGGTCGGTTATGCTCGGCGGCCGCGGCCCGAATCGGTGGTCGAGGCGCGGAGGCCGGTCTTCTCCGGCGCGCCGGGGTTCGTCCGGGTCGTGCGTACTTCGTGGGTCACTCCGTTTCGTCCAGGCGGCGCCGTAGTTCGCTCACCTGGTCGGTCAGCTGCTGCACTCGCTGTTCCAGCGACTGGAGACGCTCCAGTGTGCCGTGGCGCGAATCCCTGGTGGGAGGCGGAGTTTCGTGCGTCGCTTCGGTGGCCGGTACCCGCAGCCGCTCGCGATCGGCGCCGAAGGCTTCGAGAATCCGCCGCGCGGTGTTCTGTTCCGCGTTCAACAGCGCCAAGAGGATGTGCGCCGCGCCGATGTAGTCGTGTTGCAGTTGCAGTGCTTCGCGCAGGGAGCGTTCGAGTGCCTTCTTCGCGTGGGCGGTGAACGGGATGTGGCCGGCGGGTTCCGCGGTTCCGCGCCCGACAAGGTCTTCCACCTTCGCCCGCGCCGCGGGCAGCGTGACGCCGGCGGCGCCCAGGATCCGTTCGGTGGCGCTGATATCCGGTCTGAGCAGGGCGAGCAGGAGATGCTCCGTGCCGATGTGCCGGTGCCCGAGCAGTCGCGCCTCTTCCTGGGCCAGGACGACCACTCGACGCGCCTGATCGGTGAACCGTTCGAACATGTCCCCATCTTGGCACCGGCCCGCGTAACGCGGGTCACAATTCAGGAAGGTCTTGCGCACGAAGAACCTGCTCGCGCGGTGGTATTGAACGCGGCTGAACAGCTCGTACGCCTACGAAAGCGGTGAAACGTTTTTCGAAAGCCCGAAGCGGTGCGGTTCACGTTCGTGGCGTGCGGTGTCATGCGGTGTCACGGCCGGATCAGCTGGTCGAGCAGGGGCCCCAGGGTGGCGGGGTCCTCGACGTGGGCGTTGTGGCCCAGACCACGGAGGATGAGCGGATCGGGGTGCAGGTCGCGAAGGTGCTCGGCGGGGCACAGCGGGTCGTGCTCGCCCGCGGCCAGGATCACCTCGGCCCGGGCCGCCGCCAGCATTCCGCGCACATCCGGTGCGGCGAAGCCGAAGGCGGCCTGGTCGAGCGCGAGCCGCCACCCGTCGCCGGTCGCGGTCACCGCGGATTCGAGCGCCGGGGAGTCCACCGGCCACAGCCCGTGCAGCCCGGACACCTTCAGCCAGCGCAGCGCGGCCTCGTCGCGGGTGGGGAACAGTCGCGGGGGTCGTGCCGCCTGGTCCCGGGCCTTCGCCAGGTCCTCCGCGGACCAGCGCACCTTGATGCCGAGCCCGCACACGGTCCCGACTTCCACGCCGAACCACCCGCTGGCCAGGGTCAGCGCGAGCGCCCCGCCCAGGGAATGGCCGAGGACGGCGACCTCGCGCCCAGCGGGCAGCAGGTCGGCGAGCCGCGCCGCGACTCCGCCGAAGGAATACCGGTCGAGCGCCGGCGATCGTCCGTGCCCGGGTAAATCGGGCACGATCCAGCTGCCCGGCCAGCGCGTTTCCAGCTGATCGACGACTCCGCGCCACACCTCCCCGGTGCCGCCGAGGCCGTGCAGGAGCAGCAGCACCGGGCCCGTCCGATCGTCACCGCCTCGTCGCGCGTACACGCCTCGATCTTGCCAGTGGTTTCGCCGAAGTGGGAACGTGGACACACGGAAACGACCTTTCCGGACCATTCACAAAAACCTGGCGTCACAAGCGCCGGTGAATACGAGGAGTCACCACCGTGACCGCAAGCGTGTTCGACCGTGGCAGTATCGAACGGCAGGCCCGGGCACAGGGCCATGAACAGGTGGTTTTCCACCGGGACGAGGCCACCGGCCTCAAGGCGATCATCGCGATCTACTCCACCGCACTCGGGCCCGCGCTGGGCGGAACCCGCTTCTACCCCTACGCCCGGGAAGGCGACGCACTCGATGACGTCCTGGCCCTGGCCAAGGGGATGGCCTACAAGAACGCGCTGGCCGGGCTGGATCTCGGCGGCGGCAAAGCGGTGATCATCGGCGATCCCGCGACGGGAAGGTCCGAGGCCCTGCTGCGCGCCTACGGGCGGTTCGTCCAATCCCTCGACGGCCGCTACATCACGGCCTGCGACGTCGGCACCTCCGTGGCCGACATGGACGTCGTGGCCACGCAAAGCCGGTTCGTGACCGGGCGCTCGGCCGGCGCGGGCGACTCCTCGGTGCTCACCGCGTTCGGGGTGTTCCAGGGCATGCGCGCCTGCGCCGAACACCGGTGGGGCACTCCGGAGCTCACCGGACGGAGGGTCGGTGTCGTCGGGGTCGGCAAGGTCGGGCGGCACCTCGTCGGGCATCTGCTCGGGGCCGGCGCCGAGGTGGTGATCAGCGATGTCGATGCGGTGGCGGTGGCGCGGACCACCGCGGACCACCCCGGCGTGACGGTGGTGACCGATCCGGTCACCACGCCGCTGGACATCTTCGCGCCCTGCGCGCTCGGCGGCGTTCTCGACGACGAGACGGTGCCCGCGCTGCGTGCCGAGATCGTCTGCGGCGCGGCCAACAACCAGCTCGCCCATCCCGGCGTCGACGAGCTGCTCGAACAGCGTGGCATCCTCTACGCGCCGGACTACCTGGTCAACGCCGGGGGCGTGATCCAGGTCAGCGACGAGCTGCGGGGCTTCGATTTCGCCAGGGCGCGGCGGAAGGCGAGCGCGATCTTCGACACGACCAAGGCCGTCCTCGCGCTCGCCGGTGCCGAAGGGGTGCCGCCCGCGACGGCCGCCGACCGGGTCGCCGAACGGCGGCTGGCCGCGGCCGGCAGGCGGTGAGAACCTGCTGGGCCGACGGGGATTCCGCCGCGCGGCCGGGGACGGCGGCGCGGCGGTCCGGGCCGCTACCCCGACTTGCGGCGGAAGGCGCGCTTGCCGGCGGCGGGGCCGTGGGTGTGCCCACCGGTGCCGCCGCCGGCCTGGGTGGTGGCACGGGAGCGCGCCTTCGCCTGTTTGCGTTCCAGTGCTTCGCGGAATCTGCGCTTGACGTCGTCCTCGGGTTCGTCGGATTCCTGGGGAGCGCCGGCGGAAGATGTGTTGTCGGACATGGGGAATACCCTGTCACCGCCGGGCGCGGATGGCCAACCGGCCCCGTCCCTTCGATCACGTAACTGGCAACGTGCCAGTAATAGCGGGCGGAGAGGTTAGGGTTACCCCCATGGTGAAGCCTGCCGCGGTACCCGGCCGTCCCCGCTCCCGCGACGCTGCCGGCCTGCCCGCCGTCACGCCCGAGAAGATCATTTCATCGGCACTCGAGCTGACCGCGCGGCACGGCCTGGAAGGCTGGACCCTGCGGCAGCTCGCCGGCGCGGTCGACGCCTACCCGGCGGTGGTCTACCACCATGTCGGAGATCGTGAAGCCGTCGTGTCCGCCGTGGTGGAACGGGTGATCGCGGTGGTGCCGGTGCCCCAGGCCGACCTGCCGTGGCGGGAGTGGTTCCGGATCCTGCTGGCCGACCTGCGGTCGGTGCTCACCGGTTATCCCGGGGTGGCCCGCCGGCTCGCCCTCTACGGAGCGACCTCGACGGCCGCCGCCACGATCGTCGACCGCGGTGTGCGCACGTTGCAGGCCGGCGGGTTCGGCGACGAGGCCCCGACGGTGTACCGGCTCCTGCTCAACACCGCTTGCCTGTTCCTGTCGGCGGAGGACGAGCAGCATCGCAACGCCGCGCTCAAGGAGCGCACCGGTGAGCTGCTGGCCGAATTCCGCGACGATCCCGATCGGCCGGGCCTGGCCGCGATGGGCGTCGCGTTGCACGACCTGCTGAGCGATCCCGAGCGGCGACTCAACTATTTCGCCGACTTCTACGACTACTCCGTCGAACGCTGCCTCGACGGCGTGTCGAGCCGGCTCGCCGTCCTCGGGGCGGCGCACTGAAACGCACGGAAAACGCACCCGCATCGAGATCAGGGACAACTGATCCTGGGCTGCGGGTTGTACCGCACCGTGCGGGTTTCCCGGCGGACTTCCCGGTTCGTGCCGGCCTCGCGCAGCACGCGGGTGTCGGAGGTCGTGAAGCCGGGCGCGCCCGCCGACGGATGACACTTCTCGGCGGGCCCTGGCCGCTCCGGCGGCTCGACGGGGGCGGTGCGTGACCCCGGGACCGACTCGACGTCGTAACGCTTGGTACCCCAGATCCGCACGGTGATCGACGACGGTGTCCAGCTCGTCTGGATCGCCACCGCGGTCGGGGCGTCGTTGGTGAACCGCAGGTCGATCACGCTGGTGCCGCCGGGATTCTGGAAGACCGTCGCTTCGCGCGCGGCGGGGTACCGGCTGATGTAGTAGCTGTGTTCGCGGTGTCCGGCGTCTTTCAGCCCGGCGAAGTACGAAGCGTTGTACAGCGTGGTCGCGAACTGGGAGATGCCGCCGCCGATTTCCCGCGCGGGCGCGCCGTTTTCGATGACGCCCGCTTCCACGTACCCCTGCGCCACGCCCCGCGGACCGGTGAAACCGTTGAGGCTGAACGTTTCCCCGGCTCCGACGATCGCACCGTCCACCCGTCGCGCCACGGTCGCGATGTTCGCGCCGGAGTCGGCCGCGAATCCGCCGGTGGTGAATTCGCCGATGACTTCGGCGATTCCCCACCGGTTCGCCTGCTCCGTGGTGAGCTTCGCGGGGATGACCCGGTATCGGGCGGTGAGCACGCGGTCACTCGTCCGCTTGAGAATGTCCGGGAGTCCGGCCAGGGTGGCGTCCCAGTCCACGACCTTGCCCTCGACCGACGGGACGATCGACGGGCGCCCGCCGGAGAAGGCGACGCGCGCGTCGGCGGCCTCCCGTTCGGTGGACTTCAGCTGCGGCCCCGCCGCGGCGACCACCGCGGCGTGGTCGACCTGGAGTTCCAGGCGGTCACCGGCCGGCGGGAAGCTCAGCGCCGCGGCGATCGCGGGCGGGTCCAGCCGGGCGTCGGCGCCTTCGCCGTGGATCACGACCGGGCCGGACACCGCCGGGCGGGCCAGGCCGTCGAGCGCGGCGCGCACCGCCTCCGTGGTGATCGCGGCCGGGGTCGTGCGGACCGGCAGCTCGATCGGGTTTCCGGTGGCCCAGTCCGCCAGTACCCGCCGGGCCGCGCCCGGCACGTCGAGCTGCCGGCCCGGGCGCGGTTCGACCGCGACCGGCCGGGTCGCCTCGAACCGGATCGTGCCCGCCACGGCTTCGGAATCCACGCGCGTGCGCAGCTCGCCGAGCGCGGCGGCGACCTGTGTCGGGTCCGCCCGGGTCACCACGGCCAGGTCGCGGGTGGTGAAGAACGAGCTGAGCCGGGTGAAGGGGTTCAACGGCTGCTCGCCCGCCTGGTCCACAGTGGACGCCCAGTCCGGGTGCAGCCCGGCCACCGCGGGATCCAGCGTCGTGGTGACCGGTCCGGCGTGCACGGCGACCGGGCGGGCCAGCCGCGGTTCGATCCGTTCGCGCAGCCGCTGTTCGGCGTCCGGGCGCGCGAGCCCGCCGATGTCCACCCCGGACACCGTCACCCCGCGCGGCACCTCGCCCTGGCTGATCAACAGATCGAAGGCGTACAGCGCGACGAACAGGCCGAGCGCCCACCCGGCGGCGTAGGCGCCCCGTCGTAACCGCCGCTTCCGCCGCACGGTCGCGAACACCTCGGTGACGGCTCCCAGGATGTCGGTGCGTTCGGAATCGGCCACGGCATCCTCCCCAATCAGACAACCGGGAGCAAAGCGTACGGTCCGGACATCGGGTCGTCGCGCCGGGGTGGTAGACCGGAGTCCATGCGGTTGCTCATCATGGCCGACACGCACGTGTCCCAGCGGGCTCGCGCGCTGCCCGACCAGGTGTGGCGTGCGGTGGCCGCGGCCGATGTGGTGGTGCACGCGGGCGACTGGGTCGCCGAAGGTCTGCTCGACGAGCTGGAATCCCGCGCTCGCCGGTTGATCGGCGTGTACGGCAACAACGACGGCCCCGCGCTGCGGGCCAGGTTGCCCGAGGTGGCGCGGGCCGAGCTCGACGGCCTGCGACTCGCGGTCGTGCACGAGACCGGTCCGGCCAAGGGCCGTGAACAGCGCTGCGCGCGGGCGTTTCCCGACGCCGACGTGCTCGTCTTCGGGCACAGTCACATCCCGTGGGACACCACGGTGGGCGTTCGCGACGACACGAGCGGTGCCGGGGAACGCCCGCTGCGGCTGCTCAACCCCGGTTCGCCCACCGACCGGCGACGGCAGCCCGAAGGCACCTACCTCACGGCAAGGGTGCACCGGGGTCGGCTGTGCGAGGTCGAGTTCCATCCGGTTTCCCGGCGTTGACCAGCGCGCGGGCCACGGCGGGCAGCGCGTCCAGATCTGTCTCGCCGTCCACCGAGTGCAGCAGGCCGAGCCCGATCGCCATGCCGAACAGCGCGGTGACCGCGGTCTCGGGCGGGATGGGCAGGTCGATCCCGCAGCGGTCCAGGTAGGTGGTGAGCAGCTTGCTCAAGGTGCGGTGGACCTCGGCGCCGCGCTCGGTGACGGCGCGCCGGAGCCCGGCGTCGCCGCGGGCGTGGGCCAGGTATTCGGTCTCCAGGACCATCCAGGTCTTGTCCGAGACCGTCTGCCGCCACCACGAAACGAAGGCGCGCAACAGGCTTTCCGGATCGTCCACCGTGTCCATGGCTTCGATGAGGCTCGTGTCCTTGTTCGCCCGTATCCGGTCGAGCACGGCCATGCAGAGCTCGTCCTTGTTGAGGAAGTTCGAATAGACCGCGCCCTTGGAGTAGCCGGCCGCCTCGGCGACCTTTCCCAGCGACGTGCCCGCGTAACCGTCGGCCAGGAACAGGTCCATGGCCGTGGTGATGAGCCGCTCGCGGGTGTGCGCCTGGCTTTCGGCACGGGAAAGCCGCGGCCGGGACGCGCTCAGGGATCCACTCATGCGTCCACTGTAGGCGGCGTTTTGAACTGTGTTTAATCGGCCGTGACTCCAGGCGGGGAGATCACGGCCGGGCACTCGGCCTCGGGGTGAAAAACGGGTCGTCATGGCGGCCCGGTTTCGCCATCATGGCCGGATGTGGACCATCGCGGCCCGGCCCGTCGACGAACCCCTTGCGCGCACGGTGATCCGTGATTTCCTCGCCGACATCGTCGGTCGCTACCACGGCAGGCCCGCGACCGGCGAGGAGGTCGATCGGGTGCTCGCCGACGAGCCCGCCGACGATCTGGTGCCGCCCGGCGGGACGTTCCTGCTCGCGGAGCGGGACGGCGTGCCGACCGGTTGTGTCGGGGTGCGGCTCCTGGACGCGAAAACCGCCGAGGTCACCAAGTTGTTCGTTTATCCCGCCGCGCGGGGCGACGCAGGCGGAGCGCGGCTGCTGGACGCCGCCGAAGCCGCCGCTCGCGGGCTGGGGGCGGAGATCATCCGCCTCAACACGCGCAGTGATCTCATCGAGGCCCGGCGACTGTACGCGAGGCGGGGATACCGGGAGACCGAGCCCTACAAGACCGGCCCCTATATCGACCATTGCTTCGCGAAAACCCTGCTCTGATCAGATGTCTGGCTCGCCCGGCGGGCCACAATCCCTTGGCTTCGGCGCGTTTATGGTTTATACATCGGATGTCTGTGGATGTCTGCGTCGACGAAGCTGGGAGTGTCCATGGCCCGCATCACCGGGTTCGAAGTGCACGACATCCGCTTTCCCACCTCGCGGGAGCTGGATGGATCGGACGCGATGAACCCGGATCCGGACTATTCGGCCGCCTATCTGGTCCTGCGGACCGACGAGGGACCCGGCGGCCACGGCTTCACCTTCACCATCGGGCGCGGGAACGACGTCCAGGCCGCCGCCATCCGCGCGCTCGAGCCGATGGTGGCCGGCCGGCCGGTCCCGGAGGACGCGTCCGCGCTCGCCGCGTTGTCGGCCGCGCTGGTCGGTGATTCGCAACTGCGCTGGCTGGGGCCGGAAAAGGGCGTCGCGCACATGGCGATCGGGGCCGTCGTCAACGCCGCGTGGGATCTCGCGGCCCGGCGCGCTGACCGTCCACTGTGGAGGTTCCTGGCGGAGCTGGCGCCGGAGGAGATCGCCGGCCTTGTCGACTACCGGTACCTTTCGGACGCGCTGACCGAGCAGGAGGCACTGGACATCCTGCGCGCCGCGGAACCGGGCCGGGCGCACCGCATGGAACGGTTGCTCAACGGCGGTTATCCGGCCTACACCACCACTCCCGGCTGGCTCGGGTACACCGACGAGAAGCTGGTGCGGCTGTCCACCGAAGCCGTCGCCGACGGGTTCGGCATGATCAAGATCAAGGTCGGCGGCGACCTCGACGACGATCGCCGGCGGATGCGGCTGACCCGCGAAGCGGTGGGCGTGGACGTGCGGATCGCGGTCGACGCCAACCAGCGCTGGGACGTCGGCGCCGCGGTCGAGTGGATGTCCGAGCTCGCGCCCTACGACCCGTACTGGATCGAGGAGCCCACCTCCCCGGACGACGTGCTCGGCCACGCCGCGATCGCGAAGGCGCTCGCGCCGATGAAGGTCGCCACCGGCGAACACGTCGCGAACCGCGTCGTGTTCAAGCAATTGCTGCAGGCACAGGCACTTTCGGTCCTGCAACTCGACGCCAGCCGGGTCGGCGGCGTCAACGAGAACGTGGCGATCCTCCTGCTGGCCGCGAAATTCGGCGTGCCGGTGTGCCCGCACGCGGGCGGAGTCGGGCTGTGCGAACTGGTCCAGCATCTGGCGATGGCCGACTACATCGCCGTTTCGGGCAGCCACACCGACCGCGCCATCGAGTGGGTCGATCACCTGCACGAGCACTTCACCGACCCGGCCCGCGTCTCGCGCGGCCACTACCTCGCGCCGACGGCCCCGGGGTTTTCGGCGCGGCTGCGGGAGGAAACCCTGGCACGCTTCCGGTTCCCGGACGGTCCCGAGTGGCGGGCCTGAGTTCGCCGGGGTTCGCCACGCACGAGCGGGACACCGGACAACACGAAGGAGTAGCAGTGACTGAAGGTTTCGCCGATTTCGCCGGTTCGGTCGCGGTGGTCACCGGTGGCGCCTCGGGCATCGGCCTTGCCACCGCCGAGACGTTGGCCGAGCGCGGCGCACGCGTGGCGGTGCTCGACCTCAAACCCGACGTGTCCGAACCGTTGACCGGAATCCGTTGCGATGTCACCGACAACGCATCGGTGACCGAAGCGATCGACGCGGTCACCGAGCGCTTCGGCGGGATCGACATCGTGATCAACAACGCCGGGATCGGCGCGCAGGGCGATGTGACCGCCAACGGCGACGACGAATGGCACCAGGTCTTCGACGTCAATGTGGTCGGCATCGCGCGGGTCAGCCGCGCCGCGCTGCCGCACCTGCGCCGCTCGGCCCACGCCGCGATCGTCAACACCTGCTCGATCGCCGCGACGGCGGGCCTGCCGCAGCGGGCGCTGTACTCGGCCTCCAAGGGCGCGGTCCTGTCGTTGACCCAGGCGATGGCCGCCGACCATGTGCGGGAAGGCATCCGCGTCAACTGCGTGTGCCCGGGCACCGTCGACACCCCGTGGGTCGCCCGGCTGCTCGACACCGCACCCGACCCGGCCGCCGAACGCGTCGCGCTGGCGGCCCGCCAGCCCACCGGGCGACTGGTCACCGCGGCCGAGGTCGCGCACGCGATCGCCTACCTCGCGAGTCCCCGGTCGGCTTCCACCACCGGCACCGCGCTCGCCGTCGACGGTGGCATGCAGGGGCTCCGCCTCCGCCCGGCCCAATCCTGAAGCGGCCCCGACCGGGCGTCCTCGACCGGCTCGGGGTGGTGGCGTGATCGTCGAGTGGGCCGGAGCGGCGGGAAACCGCGCTCCGGCCCGCGATCACGGTCTCGCACCCGTGAGGCGTGCGCTTCAGGCGAGCGCGGCGCGCAGCCAGTCCTCGACACCGGCGATGTGGACCAGCGCCCAGGAACGCGCCACTTCCGGCCGATGCGCGGCGATCGCCTGGTAGATCGCCGCGTGCTGCTCATGCGTCTTGACGACCGCGTCCTGCTGGGAAAGCCCGCGCCAGATCCGGACCCGGGTGGTCGGGCCGGACAGACCCTCCAGCAGCGAGCACAGCACGGGATTGCCGGAGCCCTCCGCGATGCGGCGGTGGAAGGCGAGATCGCCGGTGACCAGTTCCTCGACCGTGGGCGCGTTCGTCACCGCGTCGAGCAGATCGCGCAGCTCCGCGATGTCGTGCTCACTCATCGTGCTCGCGGCCATCGCGGTGGCCGCCGGCTCCAGGATCCGGCGCACCGCGAGGAAGTCGAGCACGCTGTCGTCGCGATGGAAGTCGACGATGAAGTTCATCGCGTCCAGCAGCAGGCGCGGTTCCAGACTGGTGACGTAGGTACCGTCACCCTGGCGGACATCCAGCACCCGGACCAGGCACAGCGCCTTCACCGCCTCCCGCAGTGAGCTGCGGGAAAGGCCGAGCTGTGCGGCCAGTTCCGCCTCCTTCGGCAGCCGGTCCCCGGGGGCCAGCCGGCCGGAGGTGATCATGTCTTTGATCTTCTCGATCGCGACATCCGTGACCGGCATGCGTTCAGCCTGCCATCGCCCGCGCACGGCAGGTGTAGCGGGGAGCGAAGGTGGGTAGTACTGCTTCGCAATCGAAGGTCGCGGAGGTGAGTGAGGACATGGCGGACACGTCGCGGCTACCCACGCCGGTCGCCGAAACCTGGGAGTGGCAACGGCACGGCAACTGCCGGAACCTGGACAGTTCGGTGTTCTTCCATCCTGACGGAGAGAGGGGATTCGCGCGGGCCGACCGCGTGGCCAGGGCCAAGCAGATCTGCAAGTCCTGTCCCGTGATCGTGGAGTGCCGGCACCACGCCCTCACCGCGGAGGAGCCCTTCGGTGTCTGGGGCGGACTTGACGAGACCGAGCGCCGGGCGGCGATCGCCCGTCGCAAGCAGTTGTTGCACGAACACCAAGAACGTAACGGACGTCACGAACGCGAGGAAGAGAAGGAGTTCGTTTCGGCAGCCCGGTGACCAGAGGCGGCACGCGGACCGGCAGGCGGCGCGCCGGGGGCGCACCTGAGCTGCCGGCGGGGGCCTACTCCCGGTCGGTGTCGACCAGGTCTCCGTCACGAGTGATCAGGGAACGCAGCTTGGTGAGGGCCCGGTGTTGCGTGACGCGCACGTTGCCGGCCGAGATCCCCAGCGCTTCGGCGGTCTCTCCGGCGGACAGCCCGACCGCGATCCGCAACGTCACGATTTCCCGCTGGAGCGCGGGGAGGGTGGCGAGCAACTTCGTCAGTCGTTCGCCGAGGTCGACGTCCAGCGCGTGCTTTTCCGGTTCGTTGTGGGTCAGCGGCCGTTCCGGCAGTTCGGCCATCGGGTCCGAGCGGTCCCGCGAGACGAGGCGGAAGGCGTCGGCGACCTTGTTCGAGGCGATCGCGTGCACCAGATACAGGAACGACCCGCCACGGTCCTGGTAGTTGGGCAGCGCGTGCAGCACGGCCAGGCACACTTCCTGTGCCACGTCGTCCGCCGACAGGTAGGAAAGGTCCCGGCCGCCGAGACGGGCGCGGCAGTATCTCACGGCGACCGGGGTGATCATGGCGAGAAGCTTCGCGACGGCCGCGGAATCCCCGGTGGCGGCTTCGCGCACGGCCGGGTCCAGTTCCTCCTTGGTCAGCCGCTGGCCCGAACGGGGGAACGAATTCGGGGTCAGGAACCCCGATTCCGCGCCTTCGGCGGCGGGTGCGGGAGAAGCGGGAGAAGCGGGTGGGACTCTCGTTCTCATTGATCGGCTCCCCAAGGCAGCGACGACCCTACGACCGGTCGTCGTCGGGGTCCCTGATTACAACCGGTGAGCGAGCACTCCCATTGATACCCTGCCAACTCACCACCGGTGCGACTGTCCGTAATCGTAAGGCGGTGCCGCTGGGGCAGTCCATCTTTCAACTAGAGATAATCCATTCGCAGCAATTCAGCGCTCGGTGGCGTTTCCGACTTGCCGGTTTCGCGCATCATCGAGCGAAAGAGTGCAGAATTGTCCACTTTGATCAACCGGTCGCCGCGGCCGCCGGCTGCCGGTGAAAACCCACCAGCGAAGCAGTACAAATCGTAAGACACCGCCCACGGTACTCGCGGCCGCAAGAGCGGTGGCCTCCAATGTCGCGGACGGCGACGGTGTGATCGCGCGAAGTGACATTAGTGCCAATGATCCGTAAAAGGCGTAGAACGCGAAAGTGCCCAGCGACTGAAGGTGCAGGCGCCGCCACGAAACAGGCTGGCCGACGAAGGTGACGCGCCGCTGGAACTCGGTGTTCGCCACGGTGGTGAGGGCGATGGCGACGATGTTCGCGGTCACCGAGCCGAGCAGCGGGCGCGTCGCGAGGAAGAGCACTTCCTGAATTCCCGTGGTGATCACGCCCGCGACCACATACCAGACCACCGGGTGAGTCCTTTTCCGATGCTCACCCGTCCACGAGGTGGCGGCCATACCTCGAACCTACCGATCGCCGAAAAGTTTCCACACCACCGCCGTAGTGACGTTGATCTCGGCGGTCGACCGGAAGCGCCCCGCCGTCGCCGAAACGTCATCCCCGTCCCCCGTGTCCCCTCTTCCCGTCGCCGTGTCCCCTCTTCCGGTCGCCGAGTTCTCCCTTGCGGTCCCCGAGTTCGCTGTTCCGGTCGCCGTGTCCCCGGTCCGCTCGGGTGATGTCGATCACTGGGGGTTGCCCTGCGGCCCGGCCTGCCGCCCCCTACGGTCGGTGGTACGAGCGCACGTGACCGAAGGGAAGAAGACATCATGCTCGCTATGACGGATGCCGCGGCGGACGCGATCAGCGCACTGACCGCTCAGGAGGGCAAGCAGGAGACGGGCGGGCTGCGCTTCGCGGTCCAGGCCCAGCAGGATTCGGGCGCGCAGCTCGCGCTGTCGGTGGCCGACCAGCCGGAAGCGGGCGACCAGGTGCTCGGTACCGAGGGCGGGGCGCGCGTGTTCCTCGAGCCGGAAGCGGCCCAGTTCCTCGACGACAAGGTGCTCGACGTCCAGCAGGACGACGCGGGCCGGCTGAACTTCGCCGTGATGCCCCAGCCGGCGCCCGGCGCTCCCGCCTGATCGGCGGATCGGGCCGCCCGGGTTCCGGCGGGCCGCCCTGAGGATCTTGTGCCGGTTCACCTCGCGCCCGTCCGTGTCCCGCCGGTGCCGCCGCGGGCCGGTTCGAAAGGGCGGGTGCGAGGTGGGCCCGGGGGCCGGATCGGATGGTGTGCTCAGAGGTCGTCCGCGAGGGCCGGCCTCGGTCAGAAGTGCTGGAGGAGATCCGGGAAGCGGGTCAGGTGGAGGACGCGATCGTCGGCGGGGTCGAGGTCGCCGTCCTCCAGCGACCAGGTGTCTTCGTTCGGGATGAACACGGCGTTCAGGCCCGCCTGCCGGGCGGGCAGGATGTCGGACTTCGGTGAGTTCCCGATCATCCACGCGCGCGCGGGCGACCAGGTGTGCCGCCGCGCGAGTTCGCGGTAGGTGTCGGTGTGCTTCTCTCGCACGATGTGCACGCTCCGGAAGTGTGTCGCCAACCCGGAGGCGTCGATCTTGCGTTGCTGCTCACCGGTATCGCCCTTGGTGAGCAGCAGAAGTTCGTGCCGGCCGCCGAGTTCGCCGAGCGTTTCGCTGACGCCGGGGATCAGCTCGACGCGATGGTTGATCAGCGCGTCGGCCAGTTCCCGGATTTCCCGCCGTTCGGCTTCGGTGGCCGGCCGCTCCCGCAGCCGGGCCACGCAGTCGTGCAGGCTGCGCAGGAAGATCCTGGTGCCGTAGCCGTGCGCGGCCGAGTTCGCGCGCTCGATGTCGTCGAGGACCGCCCGCAGTTCGGCCCGGTTCAGGGTGGGATGGGCGAGCCAGTCGAGGTAGTCGTCGATCACGCGCTCGAAAACGACGTTGTTCTCCCACAGTGTGTCGTCCGCGTCGAAGATCAGGACTTGTCCGGTGTGTCGCACCCGGGGAACAGTACTTCCGCGCCGGTCAGGGGTAAACCGGATTTGGCGGCGCTTCGCCACGCAGGACGGCGACGACGTTCCGCGCCGCCAGCAGGGCCATCTCGGTGCGGGTCTCCACGGTCGCCGAACCGAGGTGCGGGGTCAGCACGACGTTGTCCAACTCCAGCAGGCGTGGCTCGACCTCGGGTTCCTTTTCGAAGACATCCAGCGCGGCGCCCGCGATTTCCTTGCGGGACAACGCCTCGGCGAGCGCCGGTTCGTCGACGACGGGTCCGCGTGTGGTGTTCACCAGCACCGCGCCGGGTTTCATCGCGGCGAGGGCGGCGGCGTCGATGAGGTGCCGGGTCTCGGGGGTCAGGGGGCAGTGCAACGACACGACATCCGAGGTGGCCAGCAACTCCTCGAAGGCGACGAACCGTGCGTCGAGCTCGGTCTCCGCCGCGGACCTCGACCGTCCACTGTAGACGATTCGCATGCCGAAGGCCCTGGCGCGCCGTGCCGTGGCCGTGCCGATCTGGCCGAGTCCGACGATGCCCAGCGTCTTTCCCTGAAGGCCGGAGCCCAGCATGAACCCGAGGTGGAACGACCACGGCCGGCGCGCCCGCAGCAGCCGGTCGCCCTCGGTGATGCGCCGGGTGAGGGCGAGCAGCAACCCGAAGGCCAGGTCGGCGGTCGCGTCGGTGAGCACGCCGGGCGTGTTGGTCACCACCACGCCCCGCTCCGCCAGCGCGGCTACGTCGACGTTGTCGTATCCGACCGCCACGTTGGCCACCACGCGCAGCCCGGGGCCCGCCGCGTCCGCGACCGAGCCGTCGACGCGGTCGTGCAGCATGCTCACGATCGCGTCGGCGCCACGAACGGCCTCGCGCAACTCCTCGGGCGTCAGGGGACGGTCCACCTCCGACGTCCACACTTCGCCGGCTTGGCGCAGCAGTTCCCGTGCCGCTTCGGGTATCCGCCTGGTGACCACGATCCGCATGGAGACACCTTGCACCATGGCGGAGCGAGACGTAAGTTCATATGCAGAACTTGTGTTCGGAATGCGAACCTTGCGGGTTGACCGGGTCGTCGAAGTCGCCGCCTGTGACGTGGCTGACGCGGCGCGGTGTCCCTCCCCGGGCAAGGCGAGGAAGATCGGAAAGGTGGGCAGCGCTCAATGGCCGAGATACTGTCGCTCCGCGACGCCGTCTCCCGGCTGGTGCACGACGGCGACACGGTCGCACTGGAAGGGTTCACGCATCTGATCCCGCACGCGGCCGGGCAGGAGATCATCCGCCAGCGGCGCCGGGACCTCACCCTGGTGCGGATGACCCCGGACCTCGTCTACGACCAGCTGATCGGCGCGGGCTGCGCCCGCAAGCTGGTGTTCTCCTGGGGCGGCAACCCGGGCGTCGGCTCGCTGCACCGGTTCCGGGACGCGGTGCAGAACTCCTGGCCGGTCCCGCTGGAGATCGAGGAACACAGCCACGCCGGCATGGCCAACCGCTATGTCGCGGGCGCGTCGGGCCTGCCGTTCGCCGTGTTGCGCGGCTATGCCGGCACCGACCTGCCCGAGCACACCGAGACGATCAAATTCATCACCTGCCCGTTCACCGGGGAGCGGCTCGCCGCGGTACCGGCGATCAACCCGGACGTCGCGATCATCCACGCCCAGCGCGCGGACCGGAACGGCAACGTGCAGCTCTGGGGCCTGGTCGGGGTGCAGAAGGAAGCGGTGCTCGCGGCCGCCCGCAGCCTCGTCACCGTCGAGGAGATCGTCGACGAGCTGACCCCGGTCCCGGGCGGCGTGGTGCTGCCGAGCTGGGCGGTCACCGCGGTGGCCCGGGTGCCGCGCGGTGCGCATCCTTCCTACGCTCAGGACTATTACGAGCGCGACAACCCGTATTACGAGCATTGGGATTCCATTGGGCGGGAACGGGACTCGTTCGCGCGGTGGCTCGACGAGAAGGTGTTCTCCGTGGCCGATCCCGACGGCGGGACCGTCAAGGAAGCCGAGGCCGTGAAATGACCGCCGCCACCGAACCGGAGCCGACCTTCACCGCCGACGAGATGATGTCCGTCGCCGCGGCCCGCGCGCTCGCCCCGGGCCAGCGCTGTTTCGTCGGTATCGGCCTGCCTTCGACCGCGGCCAACCTCGCGCGCCGCACGCACGCGCCGGACCTGGTCCTGATCTACGAGTCGGGCACGCTCGGCTCCAAGCCGGGCCGGCTGCCCGCTTCGATCGGCGACGGGATCCTCGCCGAGACCGCGGACGCGGTGATCAGCGTGCCCGAGGTGTTCAACTACTGGCTGCAGCCCGGCCGCATCGACATCGGTTTCCTCGGCGCCGCGCAGCTGGACAGGTTCGCCAACATCAACACCACGGTCATCGGCCGCGACTACGCGAACCCGAAGGTCCGCCTGCCCGGCGCCGGCGGCGCGCCCGAGATCGCCGCGTCTTGCCGTGAGGTGTATGTGGTGGTGCGGCAGAGCAAGCGCAGTTTCGTCGAGCAGGTCGATTTCGTCACCTCCTACGGTCACGGGCGCGGCAAGGGGGACCGGGAGAAGCTCGGGCTGCGCGGCGCCGGCCCGACCCTGGTGATCACCGACCTGGGCGTGTTCCGGCCCGACCCGGACACCGCCGAGCTGGTGCTTTCCCAGCTGCACCCGGGCGTCGAGGTCGACCAGGTGCGCGCGGCGACCGGCTGGGACCTGAAGGTCTCGCCGGAGCTGTCGCGCACCCCCGCGCCGACCGAAGCGGAACTGAAGGCACTACGTGAATTGAAGGCAGCGAAATGACCGACGCATTCGTCCTGGACGCCGTCCGGACCCCGTTCGGCCGATACGGCGGCGGACTGTCCGGGGTCCGCCCCGACGATCTCGCCGCGCACGTGCTGCGGGAGCTGGCCGCCCGCAGCGACCTCGACCCGGGTCTGGTCGACGAGGTGGTGCTCGGCGACGCCAACCAGGCCGGCGAGGACAACCGCAACGTCGCCAGGATGGCCGCGCTGCTGGCCGGCTGGCCGACCACGGTGCCCGGCACCACGGTCAACCGTCTGTGCGGCTCCGGTCTCGACGCCGCGATGCAGGCCAGCCGGTCCATCGAGGTCGGCGACGCGTCCCTGGTCGTCACCGGTGGCGTGGAGTCGATGAGCCGCGCGCCGATGATCCTGTTGAAGCCGGAGCGGGCGTTCGCCGCGGGCAACCAGACCCTGCATTCGAGCACCCTCGGCTGGCGCATGGTCAACCCGGAAATGCCGGAGCGGTGGGCGATTTCGCTCGGCGAAAGCACCGAAAGGCTCGCCGAACGCTACAGCGTCACCCGCGAAGAACAGGACGAGTTCGCGCTCCGCAGTCATCTCGCCGCCGCCAAGGCCTGGGACGAAGGGTTCTACGACAGCCAGGTCGTGCCCGTGCCCGGCACCGAGCTGACCCGCGACGAAGGTATCCGGGCCGACTCGACACCGGAGAAGCTGGCGAAGCTGAAGCCCGCGTTCCGCGCGGAGGGCACGGTCACCGCCGGGAACTCCTCGCCGCTCAACGACGGCGCCTCCGCGGTCCTGCTCGGGGACGCCAAGGCGGCGCAACGGCTCGGCCGGACGCCGCTGGCCCGGATCGCCGGGCGCGGCGCGGCCGGCGTCGACCCCGACGTGTTCGGCATCGGCCCGGTGCGTGCCGCCGAGATCGCCCTGGAGCGCGCCGGAATCGGCTGGGACGATCTCGCCGCCGTCGAGCTGAACGAGGCGTTCGCCGCACAGTCGCTGGCCTGCCTGGCCGACTGGCCCAAGCTCGATCGCTCGATCGTCAACGTGCACGGCGGCGCGATCGCCATCGGTCACCCGCTCGGCGCCTCCGGCGGCCGCATCCTCGGCACGCTCGCGCACGAGCTGCGCCGCCGGGGCGGGGGCTGGGGTCTCGCGGCGATCTGCATCGGCGTGGGGCAGGGATTGGCCGTCGTTCTCGAGGGATAGTCGCATGAAAGGACAGGGCTATGGCAGCTCCGACCAGTGACCGCCTGATCCTGCCGCGGTACCGGCGGGACCCGGAGGGCACCCACCCGCCGCTGGACTCCGCCGGTTACCGGTCGACCTCGCTGCGCCACCCGCAGCAGCCGCTGGTCCTGCTGCCGCAGCAGCTGACCGAGGTCACCGGCCCGCTGCTCGGCCCGGGCCGGCTCGGTGAGCTGGACAACGACCTGACCCGCCAGCACGCCGGGGAGCCGGTCGGGCAGCGGATCATCGTGCACGGCCGGCTGCTCGACGGGGACGGCCGGCCGATCCCGGACTCGCTCGTCGAGGTCTGGCAGGCCAACGCCTCGGGCCGGTACAAGCACATCGTCGACAACTGGCCGGGCGCGCTGGACCCGAACTTCGACGGGCTCGGCCGCACGATCACCGACGACCAGGGGCACTACGAGTTCACCACGATCAGACCGGGCGCCTACCCGTGGAAGAACCACGACAACGCGTGGCGGCCGGCGCACATCCACTTCTCCGTGTTCGGCGCGGCGTTCACCCAGCGGCTCGTCACGCAGATGTATTTCCCCGACGACCCGCTCTTCTACCAGGACCCGATCTTCAATTCAGTTCCCGACGAGAAGGCGCGGCAGCGCATGATCTCCCGCTACGACCACAGCCACACGGTGGAGAGCTGGGCGCTCGCCTTCGAGTTCGACATCGTGGTGCGCGGGCGCGAGGCGTCGGTGTTCGAAAACGAGGAAGAAGACACCTAGACCGGGTCCGGAAGAAAACCAGGAGGACGAGTGACTACGCCATCCCAGACCGTGGGGCCGTTCCTGTCGATCGGGCTGCCCTGGGCGGACGGGCCGACGGTGGTGCCCGAGGGCACGCCCGGCGCGGTGTGGATCCGCGGCACGGTGACCGACGGCGCCGGGGAGCCGATCCCGGACGCGCTGGTCGAGACCTGGCAGGCCGACCCCGCGGGACGGTTCGATCACCCCGACGACCCGCGCGGCCGGGTCGCCGGGTTCCGCGGGTTCGGCCGGTGCCCGACCGAGTCCGACGGCAGCTACGGGATTCTGACGCTGGTGCCCGGCGCGGTGCCGGGGAACGACGGGAAGAGCCAGGCACCGCACATCGACGTCTCGGTGCTCGCGCGCGGCCTGCTGAACCGGGTGGTCACCCGCATCTACTTTCCCGAGCACACCGAAGCCAACGCCGCCGACGGCGTGCTCGGCTCCGTTCCGGCGGACCGGCGGGCCACCCTCGTCGCCACCCGGACCGAGGACGGCTACCGTTTCGACGTGCGTCTCCAGGGAGCGGGCGAGACAGTATTCTTTGATGTGTAGCGAAATCTCTCCGCAGGCCGGGCTGTTCGATCCGGTGCTGGCGGCCGGCCCCGTCCGCGACGAGGTCTCCGACGCGGCCTGGCTGCGGGCCATGCTCGACGTGGAGGCGGCGCTCGCGGCCGCCGAGGCCGACGCCGGCGTGATCCCCCGCGAGCACGCCGAGACGATCGGCGCGGTCTGCCGGGAAGGTCACTTCGACGTGGCCGAGATCGGCGCGAAGTCCGTCGGGGTCGGCAATCCCGCGGCCCCGCTGGTCCGGGCGATCACCGCCAAGGCCGGCGCGGATGCCGCGCGGTATGTCCACTTCGGAGCGACCAGTCAGGACGTGGTGGACACCGCGGCGATGTTGCTCGCCCGGCGTGCGCTGGTGCCGCTGCTGGCCGACCTCCGGTCCGGCGCGGACCGCGTGGCCCGGCTGGCGCGCGAACACGTGTCCACCGTCCAAGCCGGACGCACGCTGCTCCAGCAGGCGCTCCCGGTGACCTTCGGGTTCACCGCGGCCGGCTGGTTGTCCGGTTTGGACGCCGTGATCGACCGCCTGGGTGCGGTCCGGCTCGCCGTGCAGCTCGGCGGCGCGACCGGCACCCTGGCTTCCCTCGGCACGCACGGGCCCGCGGTGCTCGCCGCCTTCAGCGGGCGGCTCGGCCTCGCCGAACCCACGCTGCCCTGGCACACCGAACGCAGCCGCGTCGCCGAAATCGCCGCGGCACTGGGGGAAACCTGCGGGATCGTCGCCGGGATCACCCGCACGATCACGCTGCTCGCCCAGACCGAGGTCGCCGAGGTCCACGAGGAGGCGGCGGGCGCGGGCGGCTCGTCGACCATGCCGCACAAGCGGAATCCGGTCGCCGCGGTCGCCGCGCAGGCCGCCGCCCAGCAGGCACCCGGGCTGGTGAGCACGCTGTTCGCCGCGATGGCGCAGGAACACCAGCGTGCGGCCGGATCCTGGCACGCCGAGTGGCGCCCGTTCACCGAGCTGTTCCGCAGCACCGGATCGGCCGTGCACTGGCTGCGGACCAGTTTGGACCGGCTCGTCGTCGACCCGGGCCGGATGCGCGTCAACCTCGGCGCGACCGGGGGCGCGGCACTGTCCGAAAAGGTCACCACCGAGCTGGCGGCGGCGGTGGGCCGGCTCGCCGCGCACGACGCGGTGGCCGCGTGCACCCGGCGGGCGGCCGCCGGCGAGGGCGAGCTGGCCGAGCTGCTCGCCGAGGACCCGTTGGTGGGCAAGCAACTCGGTCTCGACAGGATCCGTGAGCTGCTCGATCCGGCCGGGTATCTGGGCAGCGCACGGGAGTTCGTCGAGCGCGCCCTGTCCGCACACGAGAAGGGAACAAGATGAGCGTCGAGGTCCATTACGCGATCGACGGGCCGGGCGACGGTGCTGTCGTGCTGCTGAGCAACTCGATCGGCAGCACCCTGCACATGTGGGATCCGCAGGTGAAACCGTTGACCGACAACGGGTTCCGGGTCATCCGGTACGACGCGCGGGGCCACGGGCAGTCGCCGGTGCCCGCCGGGCCGTACACGATCGACGAAGTCGGCGGTGACGCCGTGGCGTTGCTGGACCGGCTCGGGATCGATTCGGCGCATTTCGTCGGCCTGTCGTTGGGCGGCATGGTCGGCCTGTGGCTCGGCCGCTACGCGCCCGACCGTGTGTCCAGCCTCGTGCTGTGCTGCACGTCCGCGCGGCCGGGGAACCGGCAGATGTGGCTCGACCGCGCGGTCAAGGTGCGCGCCGAGGGATTGGCGGAGGTCGCCGAGGCCAGCATCATCCGCTGGTTCACCCAGGCCTGGCGCGACACGCACCCCGCCGAAGCCAGGGAACTGCGGGAGATGACCGCCGGCACGCCGCCCGAGGGCTACGCGTCGTGCGTGGACCTGCTGTCCGAACTCGATCTGGTGGACTACCTGCCGAAGATCACCGCACCGACGCTGGTGATCTCCGGTGCGGACGATTCCGCCCTGCCCGCCGAGCACGGCAGGCTGATCGCCGGCGGGATACCCGGTGCGCGGTTCGAGGTCGTAGAGCAGGCCGCGCACCTGGGCAGCTACGAGCAGCCGAGCCGGTTCGGTGAGCTGATCATCGACCACATCAAGGCGGCTTCATGAGTGACGAGGTCTTCGACGCGGGCATGCGGGTGCGGCGCGAGGTACTCGGCGACGAGCACGTCGACCGGGCCATGGCGAACACCACCGAGTTCACCGAAAAGTTCCAGGACTACATCACGCGCGCCGCGTGGGGCTCGGTCTGGACCCGCGAAGGGCTCGACCGCAAGACGCGCAGCTGTATCACCCTGGCCGTGCTGACCGCGCTGCACTGCGAGAACGAGATCGCGATGCACGTGCGGGCCGCCGTTCGCAACGGGCTGACCGCCGACGAGATCGGCGAAGTGCTGCTGCACACCGGGGTCTACGCCGGGGTGCCCGCGGCCAACGCCGCGTTCGCCATCGCGCAGCGGACACTGGCCGAGCTGGACGAGCCGTCGGCCGGGACGCGGTGACTGCCATGGCCCGTACCCGCACCACGGACACCGTCCCCGGCAATTACATTTGAACCATGGACGCCACGCGCGGGACCTATCACGTGCAGTCGCTGGACCGCGGCCTCGGGGTGATCCGTGCCTTCGGCTCCGGCGCGCCCGAGCTGACACTGTCCGATGTGGCCAGGGTGACCGGTCTCACCAGGGCCGCCGCGCGGCGGTTCCTGCTCACCCTGGTCGATCTGGGCTACGTCCGCACCGACGGCAAGTACTTTTCGCTCACCGCGCGCGTGCTGGAACTCGGCTACGCGTTTCTGTCCAGCGTGACGCTGCCCGAGGTCGCGCAGCCGCATCTGGAACGGCTTTCCGCCGAGGTGCGTGAGTCGAGTTCGGTGTCGGTGCTGGACGGCCCCGACATCGTCTATGTCACGCGCGTCGCGGTCTCGCGGATCATGACGGTGAGCATCAACGTCGGCACCCGGTTTCCCGCCTACGCCACCTCGATGGGGCACGTGCTGCTCGCCGGGCTGGACGCCGCGGCGCTGGACGGGTATCTGGAGCGGACCCGGCTGGAGCCGCTGACCGGTCACACACTCACCTCGCCCGCCGCGCTGCGGACCGAGCTGGACGCGGTGCGGGAGCAGGGCTGGGCGCTGGTGGACCAGGAGCTGGAGGAGGGCCTGCGCTCGGTGGCGGCCCCGATCCGGGACCGGCGCGGCAAGGTCGTGGCCGCGGTGAACGTGTCGACCCAGGTGAGCCGGACCACCCGGGATACCGTCCGAGAGGAGATGCTGCCCCCGTTGCTCGCAGCCGCCCACGGCATCGAAGCCGATCTCGCCGTCACCCCCGCCCAGGCCCGCCATGCGTGACCACCCCACCCGCACCCCCCACCCCACCCGCATCCCCCACCCGTCCCGGCCACCCCACCCGGACCCGCGCGCTGCGCTCGCGGACGGAAAACTTCCGCTCGTGGACCACCAACCCCACCGCCCGGCCGGGAAACTTCAACGTCCGGACGGGAGACGTCAACGCCGACTTCAAGGACCGGACGGGAGACTTCAAGGACCGGACGGGAGACTTCAGCGACTGGAAGAGGGGACACGGCAGGCGGGCGACGTCCCCGGCGTGTCCCCCCGTCCGGTTGCCGTGTCCTCCCGTCCGGTTGCCGTGTCCTCTCGTGCGGTTGCCGTGTCCTCTCGTGCGGTCGGCGAGTTCTCCCGTCCGGTTGGGGAGGTCTCCGGTGCGGTGGGGGAGTTCGGTGGTGCGGTGGCCGGAGCCGGAGCCGGAGCCGGAGCCGGGGGCGGGGGCGGTGTGCCGGGGCGGTGTGCCGGGTTGTTGCTCGCGGCCGGGGCCGGGAGGCGGTTCGGGCGGCCGAAGGCGCTGGTCGAACTCGACGGGGAACCGTTGCTGCTGCGGGCGTTGCGGGTCCTGACCGAGGGCGGGTGCGACCCGGTCCGCGTGGTGCTCGGCGCACAGGCCGAGGACGCCCGTGCCCTGCTGCCCGACCCGTCGATCGCGGTGTACGCGCCGGACTGGTCGACCGGCATGGGCGCGTCCCTGCGCGCCGGCCTGCTCGCGCTCGCCGACGACGCCGAGGCCGCCGAAGCGCCCGCCGTGCTGGTGCATCTGGTCGATCTGCCGCGGATCGACGCGCGCGTGATCTCGCGGATGCGTGCCCTGGCCGCCCCGGACGCCGTGGCGCGGGCGAGCTACGACGGAACGCCGGGCCATCCCGTGCTCTTCGGCCGCCGGTGGTGGGCCGAGATCGGCCGCGGCGCGCGCGGTGACCGCGGGGCGCGCGACTGGCTCGCCGCTCGGCCGGACGTGCGCCTGGTCGACTGCTCGGACCTCGGCAGCGGCGCCGATGTCGACACCCCCGCGGACCTCACCCCGTAGGCTGGTCGCTTGTGACGGTCAATTCTCCCGAAGATCTGGCGAAGACACTCGAACGCGTCGATTATCTCGCCGACGACGGCGTTGCGACAGCGGCGTTTCTCGCGCTGCGCATGCAACGGCCGCTGTTCTGCGAGGGCGAACCGGGAACGGGCAAGACCTCGCTGGCGGTGTCGCTGGCCAAGGCCCTCGATCTGCCGCTCATCCGGTTGCAGTGCCATGAGGGCATCGACGCGGGCCAGGCGCTCTACGAATGGGACTTCCCCCGCCAGCTGCTGCACCTGCGCGCACTCGAAGCGGGCAGCGGGACGCTCGACGTGGAGGTGGCCGAAGAGTCGCTCTACACCGAGCGATTCCTGCTGGCACGACCGCTGCTGCGGGCGCTGACGGAAGCCCCGTGCGTGCTACTGGTGGACGAGATCGACCGCGCCGACGACGAGTTCGAGGCGTTCCTGCTCCAGTTGCTCGACGAGAACGCGGTGACCATTCCCGAGTTCGGCGAGGTCCGGGCCGAGCAGCCGCCCCTGGTCATCCTGACCTCGAACCGGACCCGCGAGGTGCATGACGCGCTCAAGCGACGCTGTCTGTACCACTGGTTGCAGCATCCCGATCTCTCGCGCGAGGTCGCGATTCTGCGCCGCCGCCTACCCGGGATCGGCGAGCGGCTGGCGACGCAGATCGCCGGCGCGGTCCGCCGCCTGCGCGAGCTGGAGTTGCTCAAGCCGCCCGGGATCGCCGAATCACTCGACTGGGCCCAGGCGCTGGTGGCGCTCGACCGTGACGAACTGGATGCCGAGACCGCGGCGCGCACGCTGGGCGCGGTGCTCAAGTACAGCGAGGACATGGATCGCGTGCGCGCCAAGCTGGACGCCCTGCTCGCCTGAGGAAACCCGCACCGGCCGGAGACAGACCGAATGGGCCGTCGTGAACGCGGGGTCACGAGGCCGCGACGGGCCCGTTCTCCGGTGACGCGGCCGGGAAGCATGCCG
>Ga0310811_10001317_pt1 | contig 31384 bp, 25 predicted proteins | sample YCmetagenome_FD_207642 | JGI IMG/M metagenome (GOLD analysis project Ga0310811, IMG submission 207642) | Soil microbial communities from experimental microcosm in Duke University, North Carolina, United States - YC | ecosystem: Engineered > Artificial ecosystem > Soil microcosm > Unclassified ...
TTTGCCGGCGCCATGATGGACGAGGGGGCCGGAGACATGGACTCCAAGGCCTTCCATGAGGCGCTGGCCAATCGCGCCATTTCGTTCAGCGCGCGCGCCGAGCGTGACTATCTGGTGATCTCCATCACCACCCTCAAGGAGAATGCGCCCGAAGCGCTGCGCCTCCTGCAATTGGCGTTGACCCGGCCCCGCTTCGACAGCGAGCCTTTGACGCGGGTGCGCGCCCAGATGATCCAGTCCCTGCAGCAGGACCAGGTCGAGCCGCAGCGTGTCGCCGGTCGCGCCTTCTCGCGTGCCTTTTTCAACGGTCATGCCTATGCCCATCCCATCTCGGGCGAAATCGACACGGTCTCGTCCATCACCGCGGCCGACCTGCGCAATTTCGCGCGCACCCACTGGACCAAATACGGTCTGAAAGTCGCGGTGGCCGGCGACATCACCAAGCCGGCCCTGGCCAAGCTGCTGGGCCAGACCTTCCTGCCTGTGTCCGGCGCGTTGCCTCCGGCGCTGCCCAATGTCGGCCGGCTGGGTTCGCCCGGTGTGCATGTAATCCCCCTGCCGGTGCCGCAAGCTACCGCCGTTTTCGGCCTGCCGGGCATCATGCGGCACGATCCGGATTTCATTCCCGGCTATGTCGCCAATTACATTCTGGGCGGCGGCGGCTTTTCCTCCCGCCTGATGGAAGAGGTGCGGGTCAAGCGCGGTCTGACCTATGGCGTTTCCACTTCGCTCAGCTCCTACAACAAGGCCAGCGTGATGCAGGGATCGGTGGCGACACGCGCCGATGCCATCCGCCAGACCGTGCAGGTGGTGAAGGACACGATGGCCAACTTTGCCGCCAATGGTCCAACCCAGCAGGAGCTGGATGACGCCAAGACCTATCTGACCGGGTCCTTCCCGCTGGCCTTTGCCTCCAACAGCGGCACGGCGTCCCAGCTCGGCACCTTCCTGCGCCAGAATCTGGACATCGGTTATGTGGCCCGCCGCAACAGCCTGATCCAGGCCGTGACCCTGGATGACGTCAAGCGCGTCGCCAAACGCCTGTACGATCCCGCGCGCCTGACGGTGGTGATCGGCGGCAGTCCGGCCGAAGGCCGCAACGCGCCCCAGGTGCCGCGCCCGCCGGTGCGGCCCGCCCCGGCCCAGACGCCGCCACAAGGCACCGCCGAGGCGCCGCCGGTCCATCCGCCGGCCGCCGGCCCGGGCGCCAATGTTCCCAGTGTCAGCCCGCCGCCTCCACCGGCCAAAAAGCCGGTGCCGGGCCCGGTTACGGCACCGAACGTCGCCAAGAAGCCCTGATGCCCTAAAGCCTGTTGATGGTCTGACGGCTTGGGAAGCGGCATCCGAAACCCCTCTGCTAGAGTTGTCTCATGCCTCAAACGTCTCCCTTCACCGTCAATCTCGATCTGGCTCTGTCTGGCAAGGGCGCGCCGCCGCGCCAGGCTTACGATGCCGCGCTAGCGCGCAGCGCCGCCGCGCTAGACTGGCTGCGCCAGCAGCACCGTAGCAAGGGCCTGGAGCTGCTGGGTGTGCCCGCACGCACCGATGATTTGAAGGCGGCAACCAAACAGGCCGCGGCGCTGAAAAGCTTTGCCACGATCGCGGTGCTGGGCATTGGCGGCTCCAGCCTGGGCGGCCAGGCGCTGACGGCGTTGCGCAAGGTGCGCAAGCCCTTTGTCGAATTCCACGACAATCCCGATCCCTTTGCCTGGGCGAAAGCGCTGAAGCGCTTCGACCTGAAGAAGACCCATTTCATCGCCATCTCAAAGTCCGGCGGCACCGCTGAGACCCTGATGCAGGTGCTGACCGCCGCGGACGCAGCTGAGAAGGCCGGTGTCAAATCGCTGAAGAAGCATTTCACGGTTATTACGGAGCCGCATCAGAGCGCGTTGGCGGACTTCGCCGACGGGATCGGGGCGGTGAAGCTGGATCATCCCACCGGTGTGGGCGGACGCTATTCGGTGCTGACCATGGTTGGCGCGCTGCCGGGCTTATGCATGGGCTTGAATTTCAAGCAGTTGCGTGCGGGCGCGCAGGCTGCTCTGGACCAGGTGCTGAACGCCGGCTCGCCCACCGATGCGCCGGCGGCGGTGGGCGCGGCGCTGCATCAGGCGCTGGCCGAACAGAACAAGCTCGCCACCACAATCCTCTGGCCCTACACCGACGACCTCGCAGTCTTCGGCGGCTGGTGGCGTCAGCTCTGGGCGGAAAGCCTGGGCAAGGACGGCAAGGGCTCGACACCTGTTTCCGTATTGGGGCCGGTGGATCAGCACAGCCAGCTTCAGCTTTTCCGCGACGGACCTGGCAATGCGCTGTTCACCTTGATGACGGTAGATACCAAAGGAAAAGGACCGACGGCGCCCAAGGAACGCGCCAACAAGCTGGGCCTGAAATATCTCGCCGGCCGCAAGCTGGGCGATCTGGTGGATGCGGAAGCCCGCGCCACCGCCCAGACCCTGTTCAAGAACGGCCGCCCCGTGCGGCAGATCCATCTTACAAAAGTGGATGAATTCCATACCGGCGCGCTGATGATGCACTTCATGCTGGAGACCATCATCATGGGTCGATTGATGAATGTTGATCCGTTCGACCAGCCTGGTGTGGAAGAAGGCAAGGTGTTGGCTAGGCAATATTTGGCGGAGAGGTGATCCTCATGGTTCGACAAGCTCACCATGAGGATTTGTGCAAGACTCCTCACCCTGAGCTTGTCGAAGGGTGAGGGGCACCATGCCTATTCGCCGACTGTCAGAAGGCACGGTCAACCGCATCGCCGCCGGCGAAGTGGTGGAGCGGCCGGCCGCGGTGGTGAAGGAGCTGGTGGAGAACGCCATGGATGCGGGCGCCACCCGCATCGCCATTTCCGTCACCGGCGGCGGCGGCGATCTGCTGGTGGTGGAAGATGACGGCGGCGGCATGACCGCGGCCGACCTGAAGCTGGCGATCGAGCGCCATGCCACTTCCAAGCTGCCGGTCGCCAATGGCGAAGATGATCTTTCGCACATCGTCACCATGGGTTTTCGCGGCGAGGCTTTGCCGTCCATCGGCGCGGTGGCGCGGTTGACCCTGGCCAGCCGCATGGCCGGCAGCGAACCGGCCGAGATCAAGGTGGATGGAGGCAGGCTGGAAGGCCCGCGCCCCGCCGCTTTCCTCGCCTCCGGCCAGCACGGCACCCGCGCCGAAGTGCGCGAGCTGTTCTATGCGACACCCGCGCGGCTCAAATTCCTCAAATCGGCGCGCTCGGAAGAGCTGGCCATCACCGACATGGTCAAGCGCCTCGCCATGGCGCGGCCCGACATCGCCTTTTCGCTGGTGCTGGATGGACGCGTCGCCCTGAACCTGGAAGCCGAGCCCGATCTGATGGACGGCCGGCTGCCGCGGCTCGCCCGCATCATGGGGCGCGACTTCGGCGACAATGCGGTGCGAGTGGAAGCGGCGCGTGAGGGCGTGACTCTGTCGGGTTATGCCGGGCTTCCCACCTATAATCGCGCCAACGCCGCCATGCAGTTCCTGTTCGTCAATGGCCGGCCGGTGCGCGACAAGCTGCTGGTGGGCGCGGTGCGCGGCGCCTATGCCGATTTCCTGGCGCGCGACCGCCATCCGGCGCTGGCGCTGTTCCTGGACTGTGATCCCAGTTTCGTGGACGTGAATGTCCATCCCGCTAAGACGGAAGTGCGTTTCCGCGATGCCGGTCTGGTGCGCGGATTGATTGTGGGTGCGCTGAAGCACGCCTTGGCAGAAGCGGGCCACCGTGCCTCGACCACCGTCGCGACCACTGCGATGGATGTCCTCCACAGTGCCGCCGCCTTCCAGCGCCAAGCGCCCTATCAGCCGCCACAGCCTTTCGCCGCTTTGTCCATGCCGGGCATGCGCGAGGCGGCGCCTGTGATGTTCGATGCCGCGCCGTCGGTGCGGCTGGAAGCCCCGCCCCAAACGGTCCAAGCTACGCCGGATTACCAGCTCGGTGTGGCGCGGGCCCAATTGCACGAGACCTATATCGTCGCTCAGACCGAAGACGGCATCGTCATTGTGGACCAGCATGCCGCCCATGAGCGGCTTGTCTATGAGCGGATGAAGAAGGCGCTGGGCAATGGCGGCGTCAAGCGCCAGCCGCTTTTGATCCCCGAGGTGGTGGACCTCGATCCCGCCGAAGTCACGCGGGTGATGGGCCGGGCCGACGAACTCGCCGAGCTGGGTCTGGTGATCGAGGACTTCGGGCCTGACGCCGTGGTTGTGCGCGAAGTCCCGGCCATGCTGGGCAAGCTGGATGTGAAGGGGCTGGTGCGCGATCTGGCCGACGAAATTGCGGAGACCGGCAATGCGCTATCCTTGAAGGAGCGGTTGGAGGAAGTGTCCGGCACCCTGGCCTGTCACATGAGCGTGCGGGCAGGACGGCGGCTTTCCGCCGAGGAGATGAACGCGCTGTTGCGGGAGATGGAGGCTACGCCCCATTCCGGCCAGTGCAATCACGGCCGCCCGACCTATGTCGAGCTGAAGCTGGCCGATATCGAAAAGTTGTTCGGCCGGCGTTGACGCCGCGCATCTGGATGCCCGGCCGGCGGCCAATAGCAGCCAGGGGAGGCGGTCATGACAGATCTCGGGGCGCGGAAATACTATCTCGACTGGCTGCGGGTGGCGGCTTTCGGGCTGTTGATCCCGTTCCATGTCGGCATGCTCTATGTGAGCTGGTTCTATCCCCTGAAAAGCCCGCGCCTGGTGCCGGCCCTGGAATGGCTGTTGATGCTGTCCACGCCCTGGCGGCTGGCGCTGGTTTTCCTGGTGGCGGGCGTGGCCAGCCGGCATCTGATCGTCAAGCTGGGGCCCGGCGGTTATGCCCGCGATCGCCTGCGGCGGCTATTGCCGGTGATCCTGTTCGGCATGCTGGTGGTCAACGCGCCCCAGACCTGGATCGTCGCGCTGGCGCGCGGCATGACCGATGTTGGTTTCTGGCACTTCTGGGGCGCCTATCTGCACAATGATCAGAGCGTGCTGAAGCCGCCGGGGATGCCCATGCCGCGCTGGGACCATATCTGGTTCCTTCTGTATCTGCTGCCTTACGGCCTGGTTTTCGCGTTGGCTTGGAAGTTCAAACTGCGTCTTCCCAAGTTATCGCAAGGTGTCCTGCTGACGCTTCCCGCGCTGTGGCTGGTGTTGACCGGCTTTCTGCAGGAGCGCGTCTGGCCGCGCACCGATAACCCGTTCAATGACTGGGGTGCGCATCTGCAGTGGGCCGGGCTATTCATGAGCGGTGTGATGCTGGCGGCGCGGCCGGAGGCCTGGCGCTGGATGGAAGCCCAGCGCGGAAAACTGGCCTTGCTGGCGGTGCTGTTGGGCGCGGGACTCCTGGCCGATCATGCCTTGTGGCTGGAAGGGACGCTGACGCCGCCCTTGAGTTGGATCAGCTATGACAGTCTTGCCGGGCTGTATGGCTGGGCCGCGATTCTTACGCTTTGCGGCTTTGCGGCGCGCTATCTGAACCGGCCGTCTGCGGTGCTCGCCTATTTCAATACCGCTATCCTGCCGATCTATGTGCTGCATCAGCCCATTATGTTTGCGGCCGCTTACATGCTGTTTCCCTTGCAACTGCCGCTGGCGCTGGAAGCGGCGTTGCTGATCGTGGCGACCCTTGGTGGATCGCTGGCGCTTTATCACCTCGCTATCCGGCCGTTCCCCGTTCCGCGCTTTCTGTTCGGATTGAAAAGCCGTCTCGCGCCGGCCTAGGCTTGTGTCAGGAAGCGGACTCGCGTCTCGCCATAATCGCGTTCGTCGAGCAAACTGTAGCCGGGCGCGTCCAGCGGCTCGTTGGCATCGGTCTCTGCTACAAGAAGCGCCTGGTCGGCCAGCCAGCCGCCGGCCTTAAGGCTGGCGAGCGCCTTGGGGATCATCTCTTTCCGGTAAGGCGGATCGAGAAACACCAGTTCGAACGGTCCACCTGCCGACGGCCCGATGGGGCCGAGATCGGTGGCATCGCGCCGCCAGATGCGGGTGGCGCCGGTCAGGCCCAGCGCCTCGACATTTTGCCGCTGCAGGGCCCGGCTTTCGGCGCTGTCATCCACCAACAGGCACCAGCGTGCCCCATGGCTGAGCGCCTCGATTCCCAGCGCCCCGGTCCCTGCGAACAGGTCCAGCACCCGCGCACCCTCCAATGTAAAGCCTATGTCAAAATCCTTGTGCCGCAGCATGTTGAAGAGTGCCTGGCGGGTACGGTCCGAGGTGGGGCGCACCGAAAGGTCGCGCGGCGCTGCCAGTTGCCGCCCCCGGTATGTGCCGCCTGTGATCCTCATAGCTGGCGCATAGCATGGTATCCGGCTATAGGGCAGGGCGATGAAACGGCTTCTTTTTTCCCTTCTTCTGCTGCTGGCGGGACCGGCTCTGGCGCAGCCGGAACCCGGCCCCAAGGTCCATGCCCGCCTGGTGGCGGAAGATGCGGGCGTGGCGCCCGGCGGCACCGTCACGGTGGCGCTGGAAGAGAAGATCGCACCTAGCTGGCACACCTATTGGAAGAATCCGGGCGATGCCGGCGCGCCGACCGAGATCGAATGGACCCTGCCGCCGGGCTGGAAGGCGGGACCGATCCAGTGGCCGCGGCCCAAGCGGCTGCCGGTCGGGCCGCTGATGGATTATGGCTATGAAGGCACGCCCTGGCTTTTGACCAGCCTGACCGCGCCGGCCGATGCCGCACCCGGGCCTGTAACGATCAAGGCGCATGTCAGCTGGCTGGTCTGCCAGCAGATCTGCATTCCGGAAGATGCGACGCTTACTTTGAACCTGAATGTCGGCGCGGGCGGGCACGACCCGGCGGTGGCGAAGGACTTTGCCGCGGCGCGCGCGCTGCTGCCGGTGGCCTCGCCCTGGAAGGTCACTTATGCGTTAGGTCCCAATCTCGATCTTTATATCGCTGCGCCGGCGCTCGCGGTATCGCATCCCGCGACAGCGGACTTTTTCCCGGCTGTGAGCGGCATCATCAAGAACGCCGCGCCGCAACTGGTCGGCTATGCGAAAGACGGCATGGTGTTGCGCCTGGCGCCGGGACAGAAAGCCGGCGGCACCTTGCAAGGTCTTCTGGTCCTGACCGGCACCGATGGCTCGACCCAGGCGCTGGAGGTTTCCGTTCCGCCGGGTCCCGTTCCGCCTGTAGAATTTTCCGCCGCCGCCGCCGCCGCCGCCAGCGGCGATCTTTCGCTCTGGCTGGCGCTGGTTTTCGCCTTCCTGGGCGGATTGATCCTGAATGTGATGCCTTGCGTGCTGCCGATCCTGGCGATCAAGGCGCTGGCGGTGGCCAACCATGGCGCGAAGGGAAAAGGCGAAAGCTTCGCTTATGCCGGCGGTGCCGTGCTCTCTTTTGCGGTGCTGGGTCTGGCTATCGTGCTGTTGCGTGCTGGCGGCCAAAGCGTGGGCTGGGGCTTCCAGCTTCAATCGCCGATCGCCGTGGCGGGCTTTGCATTGCTGGTCTTTGCCGTGGGTCTCAATCTCTCCGGCCTGTTCGAGGTCGGCTCCATCACCGCGGGCGAGGGGCTGGCCTCGCGCGGCGGCTTGGTCGGCGCTTTCTTCACCGGCGTGCTGGCAGTGGCGGTGGCCGCGCCCTGCACCGCGCCCTTCATGGCTGCGGCGCTAGGTTTTGCGCTGACGTTATCGGCGCCCCTGGCGTTGCTGGTCTTCATCGCGCTGGGTATCGGCTTTGCTCTGCCGTTCCTGCTGTTGGGTTTGTGGCCGCGCGCCTTGAGCTTCATTCCCAAACCGGGCCCCTGGATGCTGACCTTCAAGCAGTTCCTGGCCTTTCCCATGTATGGCTGGGCGGCCTGGCTGGTCTGGGTGCTGGCGCAGCAAGCCGGCCCCAATGGCGTTGCCATCATTCTGGCCGCCTTCATCGCTTTGGCCCTGGCGCTCTGGCTCTGGGGTGTGACGCGCGATACCAAGCGCGGCCGCACCATTGGCGCCATCGCGGCGCTGATCATTTTTCTGGCCGGACTTTACGGCGTCAGCCTGCTGCGCAACGCCACGGCGGCGCCCGCGGCGCAGACGACGAAGCTTGGTGAGCCATACACAGCCGCCAAGCTTGCGTCCTTGCGCGCGGCGAACCGCCCCGTCTTCGTGGACGCCACCGCCGCCTGGTGCATCACCTGTCTGGTGAACGAGGATGCGGTGCTCTCGCGCGATGCCGTGAAAGGCGCCTTCGCGTCCAAGAAGGTCGCCTATCTGGTGGCGGACTGGACCAACCAGAATCCGGAGATCACCGCGCTCCTCAAGGAGAACGGCCGCTCGGGCGTGCCGCTCTACCTTTACTATGCGCCAGGTGCGGCAACACCGCAGGTGCTGCCGCAGATCCTGACCGAAGGTATTGTGCTGAGTGCGCTGGGAAGCTGACTGCTTTTAGTGCAGCACCGGCCGTTCAACCGGCCGGATCGAGGCCCTGAGGCCATCGAGCCCGTGCTTCTTGTAATGCCGCTCCCATTCCAGGAATTCATCCGAGGACAGGTTGTAGCGACGGCAAGCGTCCGCCATGGTCAGCAGGCCGCCATGCACGGCGGCGATCACTTCTGCTTTGCGGCGCGCCACCCACCTCACGGTGTTGGCAGGCGGCAAATTAAGCGGCGTCAGTACGTTTCCATCGGGTCCGACGACAACGTGCTTGGCGGTTTCATGTCTCATAGGGCGGCTCTCTCTATCCCAAATGCCGCCCAGCCCTTGATACGAAAACTATCGGCGCCGCTTTAACCCCGAGTCAAGGAGACCCGGAGACTTTTAACTAAAAGCCGTTCGATGAAAAAACGTCAGTATTTGCGCGGCTCGGTTGCGCTGCCCTGCTTCACTTTTTTTTCCGCTTCCACAACGGCCGGATCATCCGGCGATGGCGCGTCGCTTTCACGGTCCTTCGGTGCGCCGATAATGTGATTGCCGCCGGAATAGGAGGGCGGATCGCTGGCCGGGAAGGTATCGGCTATCTGCGCATCGATTTTCTCTTCCTTGGTCAGCGGTTTGGTGGAATGGGAGAGATGCTCCGGCACCTTGCGATGCGGCTGATTGCGATCGGTGGTGGTGTGATGTGATGTTGCCATGAGCGGCCTCCTTCAGGTCGCAGTGGTGAAAAGATGCGGGAAAAGCCCGACCAGCCCGATGAAGATCAGATAGATGGCGATCAGATAATTCAGCAGCCGCGGCAGGATCAGGATCAGAATCCCGAACAGCAGCGCGATCAGCGGCTGGATCATGATGACGTTGACATGCATGGGCGTCTCCCGGCCTCTTTGGTCTGTCTGGAAGAACGCGCGACCGCGGTTCCCGGACGCATAAAAAGTTCCACTTCGGGACGGGGCAGACGGGAAATTCCGGCGTTTGCGCGGATTTTCACCTTATGTTACGGCCCGCCCATGCGTCTGGGTTCCCTGTTCCGGCCAAAGCCGAAAGCCGGCGGCAAGATTCTGGTGGCTTTCGCCAGCCAGACGGGCGCGGCTGAGCGCATTGCCTGGCTGAGCGCCAACGCCCTGGCAGCCACCGGTTTTGTGCGGGTGGCCCCGCTGGGCGGGCTCTCATTGCAGGAAATCGCCGAGGCCGGGACTTTGCTGGTGATCACCAGCACCTATGGCGCGGGCGAGGCGCCGGATTCCGCGCGCGCCTTTGTCAAAAAGCAGATGGCCCAAGTCCCGGATGTCAAGAACCCGGTCTTCAAGGATCTGGATTTCGCGGTGCTGGCCCTGGGCGACCGCAAATATGACGCCACCTTCTGCGGCTTCGGCAAAAGTCTGGACCGCTGGCTGGCGGGCGCCCGGGCGCGGCGGCTGTTCGACATTGTCTGCGTCAATGGCGACGACGACACCGAGGCCATGACCCAATGGTGCGAGCAACTGACCCGGCTGGGGGCGCGCACCAGCGCCGAACAGTTGATGCCGGGCCCGCCCCAGGACTGGGTGCTGGCCGAGCGGCGGCTGCTCAATCCCGGCAGCCCGGGCGGCGAGGCCTGGGCGATCGCGCTGACGCCCAAGGACCCGTCGCAACTTCACTGGACTGCCGGCGACATCGCCGAGATCTGGCCGCGCAACGGCGAAGAGGCGGTGGAAGAGTTTCTGCGCCTGCACCAGCTCAATGGCGAGTTGAGCTTCCGCTGGCGCGGCCACTGGACTTACCTGCGGGACATCATCGCCCATTCCCGGCTGCCCAAGCCGCATGAAGTGGAAGGCATCGCACTGGAATGGCTGGTGGAGCGGCTGGAGAATTTTTCCCTGCGGGAATATTCCATCGGGTCCCTGCCAGACTGCGGCCGCATGGAGCTGCTGGTGAGGAAGGCCGTGAAGGACGACGGCAGCCTGGGGCTGGGCTCCGGCTGGCTGACTGAGAACAGCAAGGTCGGGGGCACGATCAAGCTGCGCCTGCGCCCCAATCCCAATTTTCAGCCGCCGGGCCTTGCAGAAAACAAGGAAGGCCCGCAAATCTTGATCGGCGCCGGCACCGGCATCGCAGGCCTGCGGGCCCATCTTTTCCATCGCCGCAAGAAGAAGCTGGACGAGGCCTGGCTGCTGTTCGGCGAACGTGGCTCCGTCACTGATCTTTATTATGCAGACGACCTCAAGGCCTTTGCCGCCGACGGCACCCTGGCGCGCACCGATCTGGTGTTTTCGCGCGAAAGCGAGAGCCGCCGCTATGTCCAGCATCTGGTGGCGGAAGCGGCTGCGGACGTCCGGGCTTGGGTCGAACGCGGCGCCTCCATTCTGGTGTGTGGCGGCCTGGAGATGGCGGCCGGGGTGCAGGACGCGCTGATTGCCATCCTGGGCGAGGAAAAGCTCGATCAGATGACGCAGAGCGGTCTTTATCGGCGGGATATCTACTGAGTCACCTGGACGGTGGCGGCCTTCTCGGCCCAGGCATAGTCGGGCACATAATGCGGGCCATAGGCCCCAACACTGATGCTGTAAGTTCCCGCGGTTTTCGGCATCCAGGAAAAGTTGAGCTTGCGGCTTTCGCCGGCCTTGAAATCCTCGTCCTGTTTTCGCGTCTTGAAGACCGCCTTGTCATCGGCGTCCCAGATTTCCATTTCGAACAGGCTGTCCGGCGCCAACCGGTCCAGCGCGGTAGCGGAGAGGGCGATCGCAACGTCTGTTCCCACCCGTGCCGATGCCGGCGCTTGGACGGCCATGGCGAAGCGCGGTGCCGTCAGTCTGGAATCGAAGAACCCCGCGATCTTCACCGCCATGCGCTCGAGGCTGCCATTCTCCGCGTTCGTCAGAAGAATGACGGAAAGGCCGCCGCCGAATTTTTCATAATCTGAGCGGAAGCCGGGGAAGACCCCGTCATGATGGATGCGGGACTGCCCGAGAAAGCTGTCTACCGTCCAGCCGAAGCCATAATTGCTGGCTGAGCCATCGCCGAGAAGCGCCGGGGTTTCAGCAGCCTTGCGGCTGGAAGCATTCAACGGAAATTGCGGCGAATGCTGAAACTGATCCCAGCGGGCCATGTTTTCCGGCGTGGAGAGGAATGCGCCCGACGGGCGTACCGCCACCCACTCCTCAGCATTAAGGTAGCGGCCGTCGCGCCAATAGTAACCGGCCGCACGGTTCGGCACGATCTCGCGGGTGGTAAGGCGGGTGGCGGCCATGCCAGCAGGTGCCAGGAAGCGTGCAGCGATGTAACGGTCCCAGGGCCGCCCGCTGGTTCGGGAAATAATCTCGGCCAGGACATAATAGCCGATGTTGGAATAGAGATATTTCTTGCCAGGCGGCGAAGCCAGCGGCAGGGCATAAGCGCCGCGGATCACGTCCATAACGGGTTGTGCATCATAAGGGTGATAATCTGGCGGATCGCGCACGATGCCAGATATGTGATTGAGAAGCTGGCGTATGGTGATGGGCTGCCAACTTTGCGGCGCATCGACGAGGTATTTCGCGGCGCGGTCGTCCAGCGCGAGTTTGCCTTCCTGCGCCAGGAGCAGGATGGCGTCTGCGATGAAGGCCTTGCTGAGAGAGGCGATCTTGAAGACGGTCTTTGACGTAACGGGCGCGCCACTTTCCACGTTCGCCAGGCCATAATCCTTGAAGACCGCCGGGTTGCCGTTCTGCAAGACGATTAGCGAAAGGCCGGGGATGTGACGCTTGTCCATTTCGTCGCGGATGAAATCATCAACCGGCGCAGCCGTGACCTGGACCGTCATCAGCAGCAGAAAAAGCAGCGCCGCTTTCACGCCGGTTCGTCCTTCTGGCTTTGCGAAGCGCTCTGGGTCAGGTGATGCAGCATCAGCGCCGCCGCCTTGTCGGCATAGCCGGCTTCCAGCGCCGCCAAAATCTCCAGATGATCGTCAATGGCGCTATGCACCTGGTCCATCGGATAATCCCATTGCCCAATCAAAAAATCGCGCAGCTGATTGTGCCGCGCTACCGCTTTCAGCATGGCGCGGTTGCCGGAGCCGCGGGCGAGCTGTTCATGGAAGTCGGCATTGACGGCATGGAAGCGCACGCCATCGCCGGCGCGCCACGCCTTCTTGCGCAGCTTCTGATGCTCGCTCCGCGCCTTCTCGGCCCAGACACGGTCCAGCCGGAAGCCTGGCTGCAGCAGCATCTGTGGCTCCAGCGCGCGGCGGAAGGCATAGCTTTCACTCAAAATGCGCGCCGGATCGGGCATGAAGGCCCAGCCATTGCCGGGCTTGCGCTCGACCAGGCCCAGTTCGGCAAGCTGGCGCAGCACCGCAAGCACCGACGACAAGCGCGCACCAAACCGGCGCACCAATTCCTGCTGGGTGAACTGGTCGGGCAGGGCGCCTTTGGCGCGGGCCTCCGCCAAGGTCTGGAACAGGCGCTCTTCCTCGCCCGCTTCGCTTTCCGCCTCGGTCGTTTCCGGCGGCAATTTTGTCAGGACAAACCCACGGCCTTCGCGCGCCTTCACCGCGCCCTGCCGCTCCAGCATCTTGAGCGCGCCGCGCACAGGCGTGCGCGAGACATCGAAGGCGGCGCACAATTCCAGCTCCACCAGATGATGGCCTGGCTGAACATTCTCCTGCCGCAGCCGCGCCAGGATCCGGTGCGCCAGATCGGCTTGGAGGCGGCTGGGTACGGCAGGCTTCATGCCGCGACATTGGTCTTTTGGAAAAGAAAATACAATTGTTTGGGGGCATCCCGAAAATTTTGTTTTTGTTTCAGCAGGTTCTTGAACGGAAGTTCCCTTTCGTACGTTAGCCATTTTTGGGGATGGCGAATGTCGAAGGACGAGCGGGCGGAGGTCTATCTGGCGAAAGCCAAGGCGGCCGAAGAGCAAGCGGAAAAGGCCACGGACCCGGTGACCAAAAGCACTTGGGAGCGCATAGCTAGGGGCTACCGCGATCTGGCTCGAATGCCGGGCGTATGGTAGCGGCGCTGTCTTCGGCTTTCGCTGGTTTCGCTTTCGCCAGTTTCCCGAAGCCCAGCCTCGCAGCGTCCCCTGTCCTCCCACGAAAAAGGGCCCGGTTGCCCGGGCCCTTTTCCGCGTTAGCAGCGCTTAGCGCTGCGGCTTGTTCTGCTGGCCGCTCATATTCTGCTGGCCGGGGTTCTGCTGGTGGCTCTTGTCCTGCTGACCAGACTGGCTGCCTTGCTGGCGCTGCTGCTGGCCGGACTGCTGACCGGATTTGGGTTGGTCCTGCCGCTTCTGCTGCTGACCGGGTTGACCCGATGACTGGCCCGACGACTGTCCCGACTGGCCGCTCTGGTTATTCGCCATTCTAAAAGTCCTCCTGGATGGGTTTTCCCAGCCCGAAGGTTGAACCCCCGCGGCAATGTCTCCGTTCCGTGAAATATGTGGAGTTCCAAAGGTTTCTTGTGATGCGCCGAGAAACCAAGCATGCCCGGTTTCATGGCGCGGTCACGCAAATTGAAAGCGGCGGAACTCGCGCTTAGGATCGCCGCCAACAAAGACAGAATCGCCAGAACAAGATACCGGGGCCAGGGGGAGACAATGTTTGACGCGCGCTTTTTGAGCCGCCGCCGCCTGCTTGCGTCCGTGGCGGCGGTGCCGATCCTCGCCGCGTCGGCCAATGGCGCCACCATCTCCGGCACCGTGCCCTGGTCCCCCTTTGCGGGCGAGCCGCCGCGCCCCGTCAATCCGCTGGGCTGGTATTTCTTCACCCCTGGCGAGGCCGCGACGGTGGAAGCGATCGTGGACCGGCTGATCCCCGCCGATCATCTCTCACCCGGCGGCAAGGATTGCGGCTGCGCCGTCTTCATTGACCGCCAGCTCGCCGGCGCCTTCGGCCAGGCCAGCCGCCTCTACACCAAACCGCCCTTCGCCAAAGGGCTGCCGACCCAAGGCTATCAAGGCGACCTGACGCCGGCCGGGCGCTATCGCCTGGGCCTGCGCGCACTCAATGACTATACCGACGCGACCTACAAGAAGAGCTTCGTGGCGCTGACGCCGGCGCAGCAGGACGAAGTGCTGACCGGCATGGATGGCCGCACGATTCAGCTCAAGCTGAAGCCGGGATTCTCGACCAAGGAATTCTTCGAGCTGGTGTTGCAGAACACCATGGAAGGCTTCTTCGCCGATCCGCTCTATGGCGGCAATCGCGGCATGGCGAGCTGGAAGATGGTCGGCTTTCCCGGCGCGCGGTACGATTATCGCGACCATATCGACAAGCATGATGTGCCCTATCCCAAGGGTCCGGTCTCCATCTACGGAATGGAGGGCTGATCATGGCGCGGGTGCTTCCCAAGAAAGACGTCGTGATCATGGGGCTGGGCTGGACCGGCTCCATTCTCGGCGAACAGCTCACCGCGGCGGGCCTGAATGTGGTGGCGATCGAGCGTGGGCCGTGGCGCGACACCGCCACGGATTTCAACATCGGCTATGTGCAAGATGAGTTGCGTTACGCCATCCGCAAGGATCTGTTCCTGCCGCCGGCGGTCGAAGCCATGACCATGCGCAACAATGCCAGCCAGACCGCGCTTCCCATGCGTGACTATGGCAGCTTCCTGCCGGGCTATGGCGTTGGCGGCGCGGGCGTGCACTGGAACGGAACGACTTGGCGCTTCTGGGAATATGATTTCCGGATCAAGAGCCATATCACCGAGCGGTATGGCGCCGCCAAGCTCAAGAACCTGATGTTGCAGGACTGGGGCCCGAGCTGGGCGGAGATCGAGCCCAGCTTCGACAAGTTTGAATATCTCTGCGGCGTCTCCGGCAAGGCCGGCAATCTGAAAGGGCAAATCCAGCCGGGCGGCAATCCCTTCGAGAGTCCGCGAGCGCGGGAATATCCCAATCCGCCCCTGCGGATGCCCTATGCCTCGACCCTGTTCGCCGAAAAGATGACGGAGTTGGGCCTTCATCCTTTCCCGATGCCGGCCTCAAACCTGTCGCGCGCTTACGTCAATCCACTTGGCGTGCGCATGGGCGAGTGCAGCTATTGCGGTTTCTGCGAACGCTTCTCCTGCGGCAACTATTCCAAATCCAGCGCCCAGACCACGGTCCTGCCGGTCCTGATGCGGCGGCCCAATTTCGAGCTGCGTACCGAATGCGAGGTGCTGAAGGTCAATCTCACGCCCGACGGCAAGATGGCCCGAAGCGTCACCTATATCGACAAGAACGGGGTGGAGACCGAACAGCCCGGCGATCTGGTGATCCTGTGCGGCTATGGCCTGATGAATGTCCGCATGATGCTCTTGTCGAAGATCGGTACCCAATATGATCCGGTCAGCGGCAAAGGCACGGTGGGGCGCAATTACTGCTACCAGACCAGCGCCGGGGCGCGGCTGCTGTTCGAAGACAAGCATTTCAATCCCTTTATCGGCGCCGGCTCCTTGGGCCAGGTCGTCGACGATTTCCAAGGCGATGCCTTCGATCATTCCAAGCTGGATTTCGTCGGTGGCGCCGGGATCAGTTGCTCGGTGACCAACGGCCGGCCCATCTCCAACCGGCCCACCGCGCCGGGCACCCCCCGCTGGGGCGCCAAATGGAAGCAGGCCACCAAGGACGGGTATGGTAACGCCATGGGCTTCGGCTCGCAGGGCTCGTCCTATCCGGTGCGGGAGAATTTCCTCGATCTCGATCCCACCTATAAGGATCGTCACGGGCGGCCGCTGCTGCGGATCACCTTCGACTTCCCCGACAATGACGTCGCCATGTCGCACTATCTGTCGGACCAGCTGGAGAAGATGGTCAAGCCCTTCAACGCCAAATATTCCGGTGTGTCGCGGCTGAAGAAGGGCTGGGATTCGGTGCCCTATCAGTCCACCCACAATACCGGCGGCGCCATCATGGGCCTCGATCCCTCCACCAGCGCGGTGAACAAGTATTTGCAGAGCTGGGATGTGCCGAACGTCTTTGTGATGGGCGCATCCGCCTTTGCCCACAATGCCGGCATGAACCCGACCGGCACGGTCGGGGCGCTGGCCTTCTGGGCAGCCGAGGCGATCACCACCAAGTACATCAAGTCTCCCGGCGCGCTGGTGCATACATGAGCGGGAGGAAATTCCTTCTGGCCGCGGTATTGACGCTGCTTTCGCCCGCGGCTTTTGCGGCCGATCTGGCGGCGGGGAAATATCAGGCAGTGCTGGGCGACTGCCGCGGCTGCCACGGCAAGGATCTGTCTGGCGGTGTTGCCCTGATGACGCCTTTTGGCAAGCTGGTGACGCCCAACATCACGCCCGACAAGGATACCGGCATCGGCAATTACAGCGCCGAGGACTTCCGCCAGGCGATGAAGGCCGGCATCGCGCCGGACGGCAAGTTGCTTTATCCGGCCATGCCGTATCCCTCCTATGCCCGCATGTCCGATTCCGACATCGCCGCGCTGTGGGACTATCTGAAAACGGTCAAGCCGGTGAGGAAGCCGGTCAACGTCAATCAGCTCAAATTTCCCTTCAATCTGCGCTTCATGATGCGGGGCTGGAACATCCTGTTCTTCAGTCCCGCGCCTTATGCCGACACCGCCGGCAAGAGCGCGGCCTGGAACAGGGGCGCCTATCTGGTGAACGGGCCGGGCCACTGCAGCGCTTGCCATACGCCCAAGAACCTGTTCGGCGCCGACAAGGGAACGGCGCTGACGGGCGCATCGCTGCAGGGCTGGTACGCGCCGGATCTGACCAGCGACAAGCAGGCTGGCCTGGGCGCCTGGAGCGCCCATGACATCGTGGAATATCTGGGCACCGGGCGGAATGCGCATTCGATTGCGTCCGGTCCGATGGCGGAAGCGGTGCAAAATTCCACCGACCAGATGACCGCTGGCGACCTGAATGCCATCGCCGTCTATCTGAAGGACCTGCCGCCTTCGCGCGGCAATGGCGGCGGCGCCACCGGTGTGGAAGCGCAGCTGCGCTCGGGCCGCTCGCTCTATGACATCAACTGCGCCGCCTGCCATGGCCGCGACGGCAAAGGCAGCGTGCTGTTCCCGGCGCTGGCGGGCAATGCCAATGTAAGGCAGGTGCGGCCCGACACGGTGGTGCGCATGGTGCTGGCCGGCGGCCAGGCGGTGGCGACGCCCAAGATGCCGACAGGCCCGGCGATGCCCAGCCTGGCCTGGAAGCTTTCCGACAGCCAGGCGGCCGACATCCTCACCTATGTGCGCAACAACTGGGGCAATCTGGCGCCCGCGGTGTCGGCGGAAACGGTGGGCCGCATCCGCTCAGAACTACACAGCGGCAGCTAGCATCGCACGGTAGAACGTCTCGAGATCGCGGGCCAGGCGCGGCGTGTCGAACAGCGGCGTGGTGCTACGCGCTGCCGCCAGTTTCTGCTTCAGCACATCGAGCCGTGCCGGATCGTGCGCCAGGTCCAGAGCGAGAGCTTCGTAGTCGTCCCAGCTTTCGGTGATGAGTTCAGGAAGCTCCAGCGCGGTCAAAAGACTGGACGCGACCCGGGAGGCAAAGGCAGTGCCGCGCCGGGTCAGCACCGGCAGTCCTGCCCAGAGCGCGTCACAGGCGGTGGCATGGGCGCCATAGGGCGCGGTGTCCAGGAACAGGTCGGCCAGTTGGTGGCGCGCCAGATGCACCTCCAGCGCGGCGGGAGCTGCGAAGATCAATCGGTCGGGTGCGATGCCGTGGCTTTCCGCGGCCGCCCGCAGATTGGCTTTGGTCTTTTCGCCGGTTCGCTTCAGCCACAAGACGCTGCCGGGCACCTGGCGCAGCAGGGACATCCAGCGCGCGAAGACCGGCGCGGTGAGCTTCCAGCTATTGTTGAAGCAGCAGAAGACAAAGCCCTCTGCCGGAAGCCCGGCATCCTGGCGCGATGGCGCGGCGCCGATGCGACGGCTGGTATCGCTGGGGAAGAAACAGTTGGGCAGCAGCGCCAACCGTTCGGTGAAAGCCCCAGCATCGGGCGCCACCACGGCATCGGCGATCAGCCAATCCACGAAAGGCGCCGCGGTGGTGCCGGCATAGCCCAGCCAGGTCGCCTGCACGGGCGCAGGCCGGTGGCTCAGCACGTCGAAGTGGTCGCCTTTGGTGTGACCGTTGAGGTCAATCAGGATGTCCACTTCCAATTCGCGCAGCGCAGCCGCCAGGGAAGCGGGCTGCTGCTGATGGGCATCCACGAAGCGGTCGAAAGCCGCGACAAGCCGGCGCCGCTGCGGGCTGCCATCGTCGGGATTGGTGGCGATGCCGATCACCTCGAATTGGCTGCGGTCGTGCTTTTCAATCAGCTCGACGATCTGCGTGGTCACCGGATGATGGCCGACGTCGGATGAGACATAGGCGAGGCGGATGCGATCGTGGCTATAAGGCGCGTCCGCCAGCGCCGGCCGCAGCGCGGGGAAACGGGAGCGGATCACATTGGCGGCGCAGCGGCGTTGCAAATCCTCGTCCTCGCTGTACCCAAGCAGGGTCCAGGGCGGGATGGCCTCGCCGGCGCGAACGCGCCGTTCCATTTCGGGCGTGATCTTTTCCGTGCGCGCCCAGTCGCAAAGATCCAGCGCTGCCATCGCCGCGCCGGCAAGGGCCTCGGGCGAACCGGCCTTGTCGAAGGACGCCAGCGCCTCTTCATGGCGCTTCAGGCTCTGCAGGGCATTGCCGCGATTGTTGAGCGCCTCCGGATAATCGGGCCGCACCGCCAGCGCCTGGTCGTAAGCTGCCAGCGCTTCCTCATGGCGGCCCAGCCCCAGCAGCGCATTGCCGCGATTGTTGAGGACCTCGGCATCGCCTGGCCGCAAGGAAAGCGCCCGCTCGAAGCAGGACAGCGCATCGGCGAACCGATGGAGCGCCAGAAGCGCGCTGCCGCGATTGTTGAAGGCGGCGGCGAACCGCGGCGCCAGCCGCAGCGCCTGGTCGTACGCCGCCAGCGCTTCGGCGGGGCGCTTTAAATCCTCCAGCACGCTGCCGCGATTGTTCAGGGCTTCTGGATTGTTGGGGTTGAGCGCCAGGGCGCGATCATACGCCGCCAGCGCCTCTTCGAAGCGGCCCAGCGCCTTCAGCACTGTGCCACGATTGTTCTCTCCTTGCGCCCATCTGGGCTTCAAGATCAGCGCCTTGTCATACCCCGTCAGCGCTTCTTCGAGACGGCCCATGCTCTTGAGCACATTGGCGCGATTGAGATGGGCTTCGGCGTCTTCGGGCGCCAATACCAGCGCCGCATCGATTTTTTCCAGCGCTTCGGCCATGCGGCCCTGCTGCGCGCGCAAGACGCCCAGAAAATGCAGCGCCGTCATATCTTGCGCATTCGCCGCCAGCGCCGCCAGATAAAGCCGCTCGGCTTCCTCCAGCTTGCCGCTGCGATGCAGCAGGGCTGCTTGTTGGCTCAGGCCTTGATCGCTGGAAGGGCTGTTCATCTTCGCCGTGTTTGGGGCATGGTATCCCTTCGCCAAGCCTCAAATGCAATGGGGCGAAAACCGAGGGGAAAGACGATGGATCGCCGCCATGTTCTGGGTCTGATGGGAGCTGGCGCCGCAAGCCTGGCCGCAAGCACGGCCCGCGCCGCCGCCACGCCGGTGATCGAGTGGAATCAGCACATGTTCAGCTCCAACACGGAGAAATTCCCTTTCCATCCGCAGGCGGTCTACAAACCCGATGCCAGCCGTTTCCAGGCCGATCCGCTGGCCGCCTATGAAAAGCATATGAAAGACGTCGGCATCGATCGCGCCATGCTGGTGCAGCCCGAACCTTACGGCGACGACCACCGACTGGTGTTGGACTGTCTGCACCGTGCCCCGCCCGCCAAATTCAAGGGCACCAGCCTGTTCTATCCCAAGAATCCGGAGTCACCGAAGAAGCTGGCGGCGCTGGTCAAGAGCGAGCGACGCATCGTCTCCACCCGCTTCCATGCCCATCGCGGCAAGGAAATGTATCTGGAGAGTTTCGCCGCGCCTTACGTCCGGGCGCTGTGGAAGCAGGCGGTGGATCTGGGCCTGGTCATCGAGCTGCATATCGGGCCCAATTATGCGTTGCAGGTGGCCGACGCCATCCGCGCCTTCCCGGGCTCAAAGGTGCTGATCGACCATATGTGCGAGCCCAAGCTGGGCACGCCGTACGAATACGCCAATGTGCTCGACCTGGCCAAGCTGCCCAATGTCTACATGAAGATTTCCGGCATGGGCTATATCGCCAATGACGGGCCGGACTATCGCAGCCTCCTGCCGTTCACCAGCAGGCTGATAAAGGAGTTCGGGCCCGATCGTATTGTGTGGAGCGACGGCTCGCCGCACATCGCCGACGTGCATATGAAAGGTTATCCCGCCGCCGACATCGCCAAGGTTAAAGGCGGCAATCTCCAGCGCCTTTTGAATTGGGCTTAACGCCGGCAGCTGCAACCGTAATAGGTCGAATAGTAGGGCGAGGGCTGGCCATAGCCCGGCGGCGCTGGCGGCGGCGGCGGGCTGTAATAGGACGAGGCGTAACCCGATGACCGATAGGTAGGGCCATACGTGGATTGGCTGTCGTAAGAGCGGTCGTAATAGCCCTGACCATAATAGCCTTGGCTGTAATAGCCTTGGCCGGAATACCCACCGCCATAGGCGGCTGATCCTGGACCATAGCCGTATGCGCTTGGTCCATAACCGGGCTGAGCCGGCCCGTAATAAGGTGCGGCCTGATCATAGCCGTCATAGCCCTGGTCGTAATCACTGTCGTAGGCGGTATAGGGGCCATTCGAATAGCCATAGGGATGAGCGCAACCGGCCAGAGGCAAAAGGCCGAGTACCATCACGGCGGCGAGCTTCTGGCTGATCCGTTTCATGGGGACACCCTCTCGTTTGTCCCAAAACGATACAGAAGCGAAAAAGATCATGCGAGCAGCAGTTATAGTTAACGCGCTGCATTCCGGATGATGCGAGGCGGTGCCGGCGTCGTCGCTCTCTCCCAATCATCTGTTGGTGGACTGCCCGTCTTGTGCACGGCCTCAGGCATGGTCTGCGGCGCGACCAGCCATGGCGCGTTGGTGGGCCGCGACGTTGACCGGGCGGCGGGTTCACCATCCTTGAGGCTGCCGCGGATGGCGGGAGCCCGGCGAACAACAAGCGCCCGTGGCGGCGCTTCGGCGGCCGCAGGCGGCCGCAACACGATTTTTCCGGCAGGGACGGGCGCGAACAGCCGGATGACGTCATCAGCCTTGGCAGGCACGGACAGTGTGCCCAAGGCTAGCGCCATCACCGTAAACCGCCGAAGCTGCATGCCAATTCCGAAAGCCCGATTCTGCCGCCCATTATAAGCCGGCCGCGCCGGCCAGGCCGGGCCCCTCACGTCCACCCCCAATCTTCTGGAGACAGCACCGCGATCCTGTGCTGGACTGGCAAGGTTACGGAATTTTTAGAAAAGGGGAAACGCATGAAAACCAGATCGCTTTTGTTGTCAGGCCTGGCCGCGGCGGCGCTGGCCACTATCCCGGCCAGTTTTCCGGCGGCGGCGCAGGTTCAGGTCAACGCGCCCGCCTTCGGACCGGGCACATTCCCGGCCATGCCGGCCCGCACCACCCGCACCGGCAAGCACATCAACCGCATCATCGACATGTGGCTGAAAGGCCAGCCCGTCTATTACACGCAGATCGAGGCGGCCGGTTACGAGGACGGCAAGAGGCTCGCCGCCACCAAGGCCGACTACATCACCTATGAGATGGAGCATGGGGCGCTGGACTTCCACGAGCTGCGCGAATTCATGCGCGGCCTGAAGGAAGCCGGTCCCACCCGCACCGGCCACGCCACGCCGGCGGTGATCGTCACCTTGCCGATCCAGGGTACGGCAGATGCGGTACGCGCCAATGCCTGGATGATCCAGCAGGCGCTGGCGGCGGGCGTGCACGGCATCCTGCTCTGCAATGCCGAGAGTCCGGAAGCGGCCAAGATCATGATCGAGGCTTCGCGCTATCCCTTCGCGCCGGTGGCGCAGGGACTGAACCAGGGTTTTCGCGGCAATGGCAGCCAGAGCTATGCCTCGAAAATCTGGGGTGTGACGCCGAATGAATATTTGAAGCTGGCCGAGCCTTGGCCGCTCAATCCCGATGGCGAGCTGATCTTCGGCGTGAAGATCGAGAATCCGCGCGCCGACGCCAATGTGGAATCCACGGTCCGGGTGCCGGGCATCGCCTTCGCCGAATGGGGCCCGGGCGATCACGGCTTCTATCTGGTGGGCGCGCCGGCCGGCGCCGGCGGCCGCGGCGACCTTCAGCCCAACATGGTGGCGGTGCGCAAGCGCGTGCTCGATGCCACCAAGGCGGCAGGCGTCAAGTTCCTCAATGCCTGCAATGAGCAGAACGTGATCGATCAGCTCAAGGATGGGGTGATGATTTGCACCGGCGGCGACACCCCGGCGGCGGACAAGGGCCGCGCCTTCACCAAGCGCGCTGATCAGGCCTGAATATGCTTAGTGTCGCGGTTTCGAAGTTCGCAGTATTATTGATATCGGGCTCAAGCGAACTTCGAAACCGAAGCGACACTAGGAATCAATAATTTGCTAGTGTCCTTCGATTCCGAAATTCGCCTGGAGCCCCATATAGAGATCGTGCGAATTTCGGAATCGGGACACTAGCGTGCTGAACCAAGCCGCGCCCCCCGCGTTTTCGCGCGGGGGGCGTTTTTATTGCCATGAGGATTTGCCATGCGTCTTGATGATCTTCGCCCGTCGGACAATGTGGAGGACCGCCGGGGCGAGGATTATGGCGGCGGCGGCTTTGGCATCGGCCCGGGCATGGTGTTCCGCGGCGGCGGCCTGGGCCTGGTGGCGGTGCTGCTGATCTCGCTGTTCTTCGGCGTCGATCCTTCCCAGCTTCTCAATGGCGGCCCGGTTTCCGAGCCGCAGGCGCGGCACCAAACGGGTCCGCGCGCCGACGATGCCGATTACATGTTCGCGCGCCGCATCATCGGCTCTGCGGAAGATGTCTGGTCGCCGCTGCTGCGCCAGCAGGGCGTCAGCTTCCGCCCGGCCACCTTTACCGCTTACGACTATGCTACGCCCACCGGCTGCGGCACCGGCCAGTCCTCGGCCGGACCTTTCTATTGTCCCAGCGACGAGCACATCTATCTGGATCTGGCTTTCTTCAATGAGCTGAGCCGCCGCTTCGGCGCGCCGGGCGAATTCGCCCGCGCCTATGTCATCGCCCATGAATATGGCCATCACGTCCAGACCCTGACCGGCGTGATGGACCGTGGCGGCGTGAACAGCATGGGCCCGCGCGGACCGGAGGAAGGCGCCGACAGCCGATCGGTGCGGACCGAACTGCAGGCCGACTGCTATGCGGGCGTCTGGGCCTATCACGCCAACCAGCAATTCTCGATTTTGCAGTCGGGCGATGTGGAGGGCGCGATCAAGGCGGCCTCCGCCGTGGGCGATGACACGCTGCAGAAGGAAAGCCAGGGCTACATCGTGCCGGACTCGTTCACCCACGGCACCAGCGCCCAGCGGGTGCGCTGGTTCGAGCGCGGGCTGAAGGACGGGCGCATGGACGCCTGCGATACTTTCTCAGCGGCGAGGCCGTGAGGCCTGGGATCACCGAACTGATCAGAACAGCTGAGATCAGGCTACGCCAAGCGCCAGCATGTCCTGCACCGCGCGGGCGTCGTCCTGGTTCAGCGGCATGAATTCCAGTCCGATCTTGTCGCGGTAACCGGCCGCGCGCACCGCCTTCAGCAGATTGGCGTGATTGACTTCCCCGGTGCCGGGCTGGTGGCGGCCGGGCACGTCGCCGATCTGAACATGGGCGACCTGATCGACTCCGGCGGTGAATTTCTCGATCAGGTCCCCGTCTTCGAGCTGCATGTGATAGAAATCCCATAGCAACTTGACGCGGGGTGAGCCCACGCTCCGGACCATCGGCAGCGCCGGCTGCGAGCCGTTGAGCAAATGGTTCAGGTGGTTGACCCGGTTGAAAGGTTCGACCAGTCCGGTCATTCCGGCCTTTTCCAGCAGCGGCGCGATACGCATCAGGCCGGCGGTGTAGCCGGCAAGCTGCGCCTCCCGGCTCATGCCCTCCACCAGGGCATGGCCGGTGATGGTGAACTTGGTGCAGCCCAGCACCTTCGCATCGGCGATCGCCTGTTCGGTGACCTTGATGAGCTCCGGAATTTTTGCCGGATCGGCGAAATTTGGCCAGGCGGGCGCGAACTGGGTCACGGCCAGACCATTGTCGTCCATCAGTTTCTTGATGTCGGACGCCTTGGTGCCGTTGCCCCGGTCCACGGTCCAGAATTCGATGGTCTTGAATCCCAGCTTCTTGGCCAGCGGGAAGCGCTGCTCGAATGGCACCTGCTTGCACCAGGTGTCGAGATTGATGGCATAGCCCGCCAGGCCGTCGCGGCTCTGCGCTTTCGCCGTGGCGGCGAGGCCGGCGAGCGCCGCCACCGCGCCGAGTGCGTGCCTGCGGCTTGGGCCAGGCATGTCAGAGCTTGCCGCCGGCCTTTTGCTTCGCCAATTCCTTGCGATAGGCGGCCTCCCGATTGGTAATATAGGCCTTGTAGCCCGCCGGATCGATGAAGGGATTGGCGCCGCCGGCCTTCAGCTTCTCAAATTTCGCGGGCATGCCGTAATAGTCGCCATGGGCGCCCAGGAACACGTCCACCGGCAGCGCCTTCAGGACCTGGAAGGTCTTTTCATAGTCCTGCACGATGTTGGGATATTTGACGTTGCCAACCAGCACATAGCCGGCATTGACGTTGGGACTGCCAACGACCACCACATTCAGGGGTTTGCCGCCGTCATTCACCTTCAGGGTCCAGGTGGTGCAGCCCTTGGTGTGGCCTGGCGTCTTGTGCGCAGTCAGCATCGTGCCGCCGAGGGAAACTGTGTCGCCGTCATGCAACACGCGGGAGACTTTCACCGCCGGATAGCGTGAGGCATCGGGATCCTTGGCATCGCCATAGTTGAAATCGGTCTTGCCGCCGGATTCCACCACATCCACGTCGCTGTCCATCACCTCATACTTGGCGCCGGTTTCCTTGACGATCCGGGCGCTGCCGGCGTCATGGTCGAAATGGGCGTGGCTGATCAGAAGGATCTTGGTGTCGGCATATTTGAAGCCCAGCTTCTCGATGCTGTCCTTGATCATGGGCGGGCTTTCGACCAGCCCGGAATTGATCAGGATGTTTCCTTCCGGCGTGGTGATCAGATAGCTGGCCTGGCCCTTGCTGCCGACGAAATAGACATTGCCCACCACCTTGTGCGCCGGAAAGGGCTCCAGATAGGCGTTGTAATGTTCGGAATGGCCGGCGGCGAGCGCGGGCTGCGACATGGCGCCTGCGAGCGCGAAAGCGGCGGCAAAGGCGAGCTTATACGACATGAATTTCTCCCTCGTTGAGGCCGAGGTTAGCGGGAAACGCGCGCCGGCAAAACGGCTTTAGCGCCCGGCCTGCTGGCTGGGCGGCACATCCGGGAAGATCGGCGGCGGATTGGCCGAAAGGCGCTCGGAAAGCCAGGTGATCGAGGCCTGCTCGATGGCCGTGCCCACCCGCACATGGGTTCCGGTGGAAAGGGCATAGTAGGAAGCCGGTGCGCCGGCCTGGATATATTTGTCGAAGAAAGCCGTGCAGTTCAGCACCACATTGGCCGGATCCAGCCCGCCGCAGATGATCAGGGCAGGGGGCGAATCCTTGGCGACATAGTTCAGCGGATTGACCTGTTCGATCCGTTCCACCTCCTTCCAATGCGGACTGGCGGTGTCGTGCCCCCGATAGGCCGCCACAATGGCGCGGGAATCCGCATCATTGGTGCCCAGATAGTCGCCGAACATGGAGGCGGCTTTTTCGTCGGTCGAGAGGAACATGTCGGTCAATGGGGACTCCACCACCGCGGCTTGCAGCAGACTGGACTGATTGCTGTTGCCGCCGATATCGCCTTCCAGCGCCTTGACGTTGCCGGTCACCGCCAGCATGGCGGCGAGATTGCCGCCGCGCGAGACGCCCCAGATGCCGAAGCGGCGGGGATCGAGGTGATATTGCGCGGCATGGGCACGGAAGAAGCGGATATAGGCCTTGGTGTCCATCAGCATCTGGGGCATGCGGCCGCTGCGCCGATAGTCCACTCGCGCCACCGCGATGCCGCGGGAGAGCAGGCCCGCCAGTACGCGCTTGAAGACCTGGTCGCGCGGGTCGTTGTAGCTGCCGCCTTTGCCGTGGATATAAAGCACCAGCGGCACAGTGTTGCCGCCTGGCGGCCGGTAGAGATGGGCCTTGAGGTCGAAGGGCGTGCCCAGATCGTCGATATGCGCCACGGGGATGTCGGCCACGTCCGGTGTCTGGGCCCGGCCAGGCGCCGCAAGAAGTAGGCAAACGAGGCCGGCTGAGAGGCAGGCTGATGAGATCCGCATGATCCACTCCTGTCTGGCGGGCTGTTGGAGGAGTGTGCTTTATCCATTCATCGACGGCAACAGCTCGCGCCGACAGCGTTGCAATCGAAGCAAGCCCCTGAAACAGTATCGGGCGAGTGTCGTAAATGCCACGCAGATCAGACATGACCAAACCCAGAATCCGCAAGTCCGTGGTCTCAGGTCGCGAGCTCTTCATTTGCGAGAACATGGTTGAGCCCGTGATGATGAAGCGGGTCGGCGACCTTGTCAGAACGATGCACTATGTGCGAACGGAGAAAAGCCGGGCGGGCGTGCCGGGCTTCGTCGCGGTGTGCGACATTGCGCCGGAAACAATTGCCACCGATACGTTTCTTCGCGGTTTGCGGCAGACGGTGGAAATGCTGTTCCCCAACGAACAATTCACGGATCAGCGCGCCTACGTCAATTGCAGCCTTTATGGGGATGCCTACCACATCCATCGTGACTGCGCGCCACATGAGCGGCATGTCACGGCGCTCTATTATGCGAATCTGGAATGGCAGTCCGATTGGGGCGGTGAAACCATCTATTATAACGATGACGAGGATGCCGAATTTGCCATTACACCCCGCCCCGGACGTTTGGTGATCGCGCGCGGCGCAATACTCCATCGGGGCAATGTGCCCGCACGCGGCTGCTATGAAGAACGTTATACATTGGCGTACAAGCTGAACTCGGTCGGCCCGTCACCACTTTAGCCGCGTCGATGCCCGGGTTTCCGGTGGCTCGCTATTGCGACACGACGTCGAAGGCGATGGTGGTGCGAGCAGAAGGGGCGCGGAGTGGAATCGTCCCGTGCCACATATAGGACGGAAACAGGACCAGGCGCCCGGGCACGGGCTGCACGGTGCGGCGGATGGCGTTCTTCAGCGGCACATCCAAGGACGGCTCCCCGAACTTGATCCAGCCATTGCGGGTATCGGCATTGTCTGTCTCCACCGGGACCGTCACGTAATAGCAGGAGCTGATCCAGCCTTCGGGATGCAGGTGATTGACATGAAAGCCCTGGTCCCGGAGCAGCGACGACCAGGCGCCGGCATAGCGGAACCTGGCAGAGCGCCGCGCCAAGAAGGGATGCTGCTCATCGTCGGGAAGTTCGGCGATGAAAGCAGAAACCGTCTGTTCGATGCGCACCCGCAGCTTTTCCACCAGCGCGTGGCCGGCGCCGAAGATGCAGCCTTCGGTCTGGGTGCCGCCCACCAGCGACTGTTCCAGATAGGCATCGGTCTTCGGATGCAGGCGCTCCAGATAGCCGCCCAATTCGGCATTGAAATCTTCCATGCTGGAGAAACCGTCCGGGGCCTTCAGGTCGAAGACCCTGATCAGGCTGTCATAGCGGTTGAGGGCCTCGTCCCGCTCATCCTCCTGCAGCCGCCAGGAGGTCCCCAGAAACGCCAGGCAGGCCTGATCAAGCGGGTCGCGGCGCAGGCCTTCGCGGCAGAAATGTTCCGCCTTTTGCGGGTCGCCGGCCAAGAGAGCCGCGCCGGCGGCGCTGCTGTAAACCGCTGGGCTAGCGCCACGCCGGTTCACCAGGGTCTCAAAGGCCGTCACCGCTTCGCCAAGACGCCCCGATATCACCAGGCCCGAGGCCCAGCCGGCGGTCGCATCCATGTCCAGCGGATCGCGGGCCAGCAGCGTGTTGAAGATCTCCTGCGCTTCGGCGGTGCGTTTTTCCCTGCTCAGCAGGTTGGCCTTAGCCAGCAGGATGTCGCGGGTCTGCGGCGCCCGGTCGAAGGATGTGAGATAGGCATCCTTGCGGCCCAGCCGGTACAAGAGGCTGTTATAGGCACGATGCAGCGGCACATCGGTCGGATTGCGATCCAGCAGCTTCCGGTACAAGTCGAGACATTCGTCGTAGCGGCCCAGCTGAGAGAGCCTGTCGATGCGGCGCTGGTCCAGGCTCGGCATGTCCGGCGCCAGCGCCTGGGTGCGCTCCAGCGCGTCCAGCGCTTCGGCGTGTTTGTTCTGGCTGCTCAAGGCGATCGCCAGATTGTTGTGAAGGACGGCTTGCGCTTTGGGATCACGCGCGTATTGCAGGGCCCGCCGCAGGGGCGCCTCGGCTTCCTCGAATTGTCCGGTTTCCGCCAGGGCCGAACTCAGGGCGATATAGGCATCCACATTTTCCGGGTGGAGGCGCAGCAGCTTGCGATAGGTGTTCTGTGCGTCCTCCGACCGTCCCAGCTTTCGCTGCGCCTGGCCCAGCGCCAGATAGGCGTCCGGGATGTTCGGCGCCATTTTGATGACAGCCTGGAAAGCCGATACGGCGGCCGCGAATTGCTGCATGCCGGCCAGCGCAGTGCCGTGAAGAAAGGCAAAGCGCGGCTCGCCGGGATGAAGCGCGCGGGCGCGCTCGAACATGGGCGCGGCCTCGGCAAAACGCCCCTGTTGCAGCCGGATGGCCCCGATCAGCGGCGCCATTTCGTCATTGCGGCTGTGCGCCAGCCAGGGCCGCACAATCTCGTCGGCCCCGGCAAGATTGCCAGCTTGGAGGAGCTGCCAGCCCAGGGCGACAGATCGGTTGATGTCGAGAAGATTCGTGGTCATGGGGCGGTCCTGTTCAGGAGACCTGATCCGGCCTGGAAATCCGCACGTGTTTTCTCCCCCGTTCCGTCCGCGGCGCGCCGCCAAGCGCCAGCCTAGCGTCGCCGGCGCGGCCACGGAAAGTGGCTTGTCCCAATATCCGGAAAGCGGCCGTCCCAATATGTTGGAGAGGTGTTCGTTTTTGCAGCGATTCCGCCTTTGTCTGCGATATGTGGCGCGCGGTTAGCCTTTGTGTCCCCAAGAGCGCGGTTTGGCTGCCTGTCGCCGAAACATTACAAAAAATTTATGTCGGTATTTTCGTGCCTGGAATCTGCCTTCTGCGGTGCAAAAAATTGTCACTGACAACTTGTTCAGTACAACGCGAAATACTGTGGAGTTTCTGAGTGTAACATGAATGGGGCGGTAACGCAGCAGCGGCGTGTGCATCGCCACAAAGCCGTCTAAAGGAAAATTCATAAAGGCCGAAAAACGATCCATCCGTGTACGGATGAGATGCAGGGACAGCTTGACGGAGCCGAGCTCCTCGCGGCGAGATATCGATAACAAAATATCAAATCAGCTCAGGGGAAGTATTTCTAAGCATTTCAGATCCAAAATCTCAGGGGGGATTCTTAATGGAAAGCCTTGGTAAGAAGCTCATGCTGGGCGGCTCGATGGCCGCCATGATCGCGGCCATCACCAGCGCCAACGCGCAGGAACCGGCGGCGCCCGTCGAAAACGTAGAAGTTTCCGCATCGCGCATTCAGGTCCAGGGCTATCAGGCCGTGACTCCGGTCACGGTGATCGGCGCCGAAACGCTGCAGCGCGACGCCAAGGTCGATCTCGGCGACGCCATTCGCGAACTTCCCGCGGTCGGCGGCAGAGGCGACTCCCCCAGCAACGGTTCGCACTCCGGTAACGCGTCGCAGGGCGACGCCGGCATCGACACCATCGATCTGCGCAACTTGGGCGTGGTCCGCACCCTGGTCCTGTTCGACGGCCAGCGGGTCGTCACCTCCAACCCCAATTCGGGCGGGCCGCCGGCGATTGGCGGCGTGGACCTTTCCACCATCCCCAGCAGCGTCGTCCAGCGCGTGGACGTGGTGACCGGCGGCGCCTCGGCGGCCTGGGGCTCCGACGCCGTGGCCGGCGTGGTCAATATCATCATCAACAAGAATTTCAGCGGCTTCAAGGCCAACGCGACCTTCGGCAACAGCAGCCACAACGACCACAAAGCCTACAAGTTCGAGTTCGTCACCGGCACTGACCTGTTCGGCGGCCGTGGCCATACCGAGTTCGCGGCCAACTACACGATGAGCCCGGACACGATGTATAACTGGAACCGCAGTTGGTACAACCGCAACAACCGGGCGCTCTATTCCTGCGCCGTGGTCAATGGCGGCCCCGCCAACACGCTGTGCCACACGCCCAGCGGTGTCTACAGCAACTCCTTCACCAATGGCGGCCTGATCGTGGCCAGTGCGGCCAGTACGGGCGCTGGTGTCGCGCAGATCCGGGCGATCGGGGGCCAGTATGCGACGGCGGGCTCAGGCCCGGTTGCGGCAACCAATGCGCTCAGGGGTATTCAGTTCGTAGGACCGGATGCGCGGCAGGTGCCGTTCCAGTTCGGCGTCAATAATATCACGCCTGGCACAGGTGCTGCCGGCAGCAACTGCTTCAACTGTTCGTCCAATGTCGACACCGACGTGGCGAACGCGCCGATCACCGGCGTCCCTTATCACAACTACAATCTGTTCAGCTACACCAGCTACAAGCTCACGCCCGACATCACCGCCTCCCTGATGCTGAACTATGGCTGGAACGCGGAAAACAACCAGGCCAATGACGGCCGCCAGGCCAACTACATCATGCAGGTGGACAATGCCTTCATCCCGGACTCGCTGCGCCAGCAGATGATCTCCCAGGGCATTCAAAACTTCACCTTGGGCAGCGCCGCCATCGAGAATCTGACGAACCACAAAGATGTCTCGATGTTCAATCTGTCCAAGTCCATCGCGCAGAATTACGTCCAGAACTACCGCCAGATGTATCGCGGTGTCTTCACCCTGTCGGGCGTCCTCAAGCTGTTCGACGAGGACTGGACGTGGAACGCCTATGCCCAGAACAGCTCGGTGCGCGAGCGGCAGTGGGCCCGTTACAACACCATGAACATCGCCATCAACAATGC
>Ga0310811_10001318_pt1 | contig 31384 bp, 32 predicted proteins | sample YCmetagenome_FD_207642 | JGI IMG/M metagenome (GOLD analysis project Ga0310811, IMG submission 207642) | Soil microbial communities from experimental microcosm in Duke University, North Carolina, United States - YC | ecosystem: Engineered > Artificial ecosystem > Soil microcosm > Unclassified ...
CTGGATCTCCTAATCCGGTTCAAAGATGGGCTCCGGCAGTCAGACCGCCGAAGCCCATGAAGTCCCACGATGAGTCCTTGCGCACGTTGTTCAGACCGTCTCGTGCGCTGAGAGACGGCTCCTTGGGGACGCAATCATCGCGCGTCTTGAGAGGAGCCCAGCCGGTCCAGTGGTTGTAACTTACGCAATCGCGAACCTGGGTGCCGATCCGGACGGGCCAGATTCTGGTCAGAGCGTGCCAAGCCGGCCAAACATGTTTGCGGCAATGATAGCGCGGTATTTCGGGCTTTTTCCGGCTGGTCAGCGCGTTGCCAAAGCCGCCACGCGCTCCGTCTTCAGCCGGATCGCCTCGTCCAGCGGAACCAGCGTGACGCCGTGATCCTCGGCCAGCCACTGGGCCAAGAGCTTCAAGGTCACGTCATGGGGATGGCCGATGGCAATGGCGACACCGCTGCGTTTGGCTTCGCGCGCCAGCATTTCCAGCTCGGCGCTGACGGCGGGCGCGCGAGGATCGTCATCCAGGAAGATGTCGCGGCTCGCTGTCCGCACCCCTGCCGCGCGCGCCGCGGCTCTCACCGCGCTTTGCGGCCCCGTGCGGGAGTCGAAGAAGAACAGATGCCGTGCCCGCAAAGTGGCCATCACCGGCGCAAGCGCGGTCGCATCGGCGGTGAAGCGGCTGCCTTCATGGTTGTTGATGCCGACCAGGCCGGGCACCCGCGCCAGATTCCAGCCAAGACGGCGGGCGATCTCATCCGCCGTCATGTTGGGCTTGAGCCCCATCGCGCCGGGATCCTTGCCGTTCAGAGCCTGCATCGGCACATGCGCCAGGACCAGATGGCCGCGCTTTGCGGCTCGCTGCGCCAGGAACGGCGTGGCATCGGCGTAAGGCAGGAAGGACAGCGCCACCTCCCTGGGAAGGGCCATGGCCTTGTCGGTCCCCGCCAGATCCTCGCCCAGATCGTCGATACAGATGGCGATGACGGGGCGTGCGCTGCGCGGGGCAGCCGGCGGCGTGCTGGGTACGGCTGTCTGCATCGCTTCCACCAGCCAGTCCGGCTTTGGCTGGGCGACGACGGGATAAAGCACCTGCGGTGCGAAGCGGCTTTGGGCAAAGCCGCCGGAAAGCGCGAAGCGGATGACATGCGGAGCCTGGCTCACGCCGGCTTGTGCGGCGATATCCGGCGTCACCACCTCCACCAGCCCGGGAAGGCCCGCCAGCGCGGCGTCGCCGCCCAAAACCAGTCCGCCCGCGAACAGCAGGGCAAAGGCAAGTTCAGGTAAGCGCCGAATCAGTGATTCGCGACTCATGCCTTAATCTGCGCGAAGCACTTGTCCTGTCAAATATTGCAGCGTTTCAGACCAGCTTGAGCGTAACGTCGATATTGCCTCTGGTCGCCTTGGAATAGGGGCAGACCTGATGGGCGGCATCCACGATTTCCTGTGCGAGGCTGCGCTCCACGCCCGGGATGCTGACATTGAGGCGCGCCCTCAGAAAGAAGCCGCCATCGCCCTGGTTCAGGTCCACTTCCGCATCGATCGCAGTTTCCGGCGGCAGGGTAATTTTCTTCTGGCGGGCGACGAATTGCATGGCGCCTTCAAAACAAGCCGACCAGCCGGCCGCGAAGAGCTGCTCGGGATTGGTGCCAGGGCGGCCTGCGCCGGGGGTGGAAAGACGGACTTCCAACTGGCCGTCCGAGCTTTTGGCATGGCCATTCTCGCGGCCGCCGGTGGTGTGGGTCTTGGCGGTGTACAGCACTTTGTCGGTCATGAGCGTCTCCTTCATTCAGATTGAATTGTCGCGTGTCTAGTCTGCCGCCACAGGCGCACCGCCGCCGGAGACGGATCGCCTGCAAAGCCACACCATCCCGACCATCAGGATGCAAAGCCAGCCGGAGATCCAGAAAATGTCCTCCGCCGCCAAAAGATAGGCCTGGCCCACAATGGTGCGCAGCACCGCAGCATGTCCGGCGAGATTGGAAAAACCGAAACCGTGCAGGCTTTTTACGGTCTCAGCCAGTTCGGGCGAGAAAATGGTGGTGTGATCCACCAGCCGGCTCTGATGCAAGGCTTCGCGCCGGTCCCAGAAGGTGGTGACGATGGAGGCGGCAAACCCGCCGCCGGTGATGCGCGCGAAATTCGACAGGCCGGAGGCGAGCGGAATCTTTGCAGGCGGAATGCCGTCCAGCAACAGCGTGATCATGGCCAGGAAGTAGGTCGCCAGCGCGATGCCCTGGACCAAAAGCGGCAGGACGAAATCCAGGAAGCTGGCATTGGCGGTGAAATTCGCGCGCATCAGGAAGGAGACGCCGAACGCGACAAAGGCGATGCTGGCAACGACGCGGGCGTCGTACCTGGCCATCATCTTGGCGGCAAGCGGCGTCAGCAGCACCGCCACCACACCGGCGGGTGCCGCCACCAGACCGGCCCAGGTCGCGGTGTAGCCCACCTGGGTCTGCAGCCACAGCGGCATCAGCAGGTTGTTGGCAAAGAAGATGGCGTAGCCCAGGCAGAAGGCCAGCGTGCCCAGCGCGAAATTGCGGCCCTTGAACAGGGACAGGTCTACCACCGGATTCTTCTCGGTCAGTTCCCAGATCAGGAAGGCGGCAAAGCCGATGGCGGTGACGATCGCCAGGATGACGATCTCGTTGGAGGAGAACCAGTCCAGATCCTTGCCCTGGTCCAGCATCACTTGCAGCGCACCCACCCACACCACCAGCAGGGCCAGTCCCACTCTATCGATCGGCAGTTTGCGGGTCTGTGTCTCGCGGGCCTTCAGATTGATCCAGCACAGGAAGGTGACGACGATGCCCACCGGCACATTGATCAGGAATATCCAGCCCCAGTGATAATTGTCGGAAATATATCCGCCCAGGATCGGGCCGCAGATCGGCGCCACCAGGGTGGTGATCGACCAGATGCCCAGCGCGGTGCCGCGCTTGTGGGGCGGAAAGATCGAGATCAACAGGGCCTGGCTGCCCGGGATCATCGGTCCCGACGTGCCGCCCTGCAGCACCCGGAAGAAGATCAGCGACGGCAGGCTCCAGGCGATACCGCACAGAAGCGACGCAACGGTGAAGGCCATGACCGAAAAAACGAAGGTGCGCACCACGCCATAGCGGCCCATCAGCCAGCCGGTCAGCGGCACGCCAATGCCATTGGCGACGGCAAAGGCGGTGATCACCCAGGTGCCCTGGGAGGTCGAGACACCCAGATTGCCCGAGATGGTAGGAAGCGAGACATTGGCGATGGTGGAATCCAGCACCTGCATGAAGGTGCCCATCGCCAGCACCAGGGCGGTGATCGCCAACTGGCCGCCCTGCATGGCCGGCAGTTGCGCGGGCGCGGCCGGCGGGGGGGGCGCAGCGGCTTGCGGCTCCCTATCGGGCATTGGCGCCATTCTCGCGCAGGATGCGCGCGATCATCGCGTCGGCAACGGGGCCGGAATCCTCACCGGTATTGGCGCGGGTGACGCCAGGGCCGACGGTCTGGGTCACCACCGGGCCGGACTGATTGCGCACATCGACGTCCACCGTCACGCTGAGGCCCACACGCAGCGGATGGGCGGCCAGCTCCTTGGGGTCCAGCGCAATGCGCACCGGCACGCGTTGCACGATCTTGATCCAGTTGCCGCTGGCATTCTGCGGCGGCAACAGGGCAAAGGCCGAACCCGAGCCCGCGCCCAGGCCTTCGACATTGCCGTGATAGGCGACACTGCCGCCATAGATGTCGGCCTTCACCGTCACCGGCTGGCCCACCCGCATGCGGGCAAGCTGCACTTCCTTGAAATTGGCGTCGATCCAGACATTGGACAGCGGCACCACGGCCATCAAAGGCGTGCCGGCGGCGACCTGCTGGCCGGCCTGTACCGTGCGCTGGGCGATCACACCGTCCAGCGGCGCAATGATGCGCATATGGCCGTAGGCGATGGCCGCCGCGCGCAGTTGCGCCTCAGCCGCCAGCACTTCGGGATTGTGGGCGATATCGGTGCCTTCGATGCTGGCATTGGTCTGGCTGAGACCGCCTTGCGCCGCCGTCACCGCGGCGCGCGCCGCCGCCACCGCGTCGCGGGCATGGGCCAGTTCCTCGCCCGACACCGACTGGGTGTCGTACGCCTTCTGGCGGCGGACATAGTCGTCCTGCGCCTGCGTCAACGCCACCTGCGCCTGGTTCAATTGCGCCGCGCCGGAATCGGACTTGGAGAATTGCGCCTTCACGTTGCGCACCACGCGCGCCAGATTGGCCTGGGCGGCCTGCAGATTGACCGTCGGGATGGCCGGATCCATTTCGATCAGAAGCTGGCCCTGCTTCACCGTCTGGGTGTTGTCGGCATGCAGCGCCAGCACCGTCGCATTCTCCTTCGAGGTGACGGTCACCACATTGCCGCCGACATAGGCGTCATCGGTGGATTCGAAATAGCGGGCATAGACCAGCCAATAGACGCCATAGACCAGGGCGGCGGCCAGGACCACGGCGCCCAGGACGATGAACCAGAAACGGCGCTGGCGGCTCGGGGTATCAATGGTATCGCTCATGGCGGCAGTCCTGTCGGGAATAATATTTACGGAATGGAATTGCGAAGCTGGGCGGCCTGAACGCGTGGTTCAGCGCTTTGCGGCTCAAAACCGCCGCCCACCGTCAGCAACAGCAGAATGCGTTGCTGCGCGCTGGCAGCTACCACGCCCACCAGCGACTGGCGCGCCTGCAGCAGGGTTGCCTCGGCGGTCAGCATGGGAAGCTGGGTGGCCAGTCCGCTGCGGTAGCGGTCTTCGGCGATACGGAAAGCGCGCTCGGCGCTGTTCACCGCATCCTGCTGCTGCACCCGCTGCGCCGCCAGGCTTTTCACCTGGCTCATGGCATCGGCCGTCTGCTTGATGGCGCCGACAACCGCGCCGTTATAGTCGGCCACCGCCAGATCCAGATCGGCAGTGGAGCGGGCATATTGGGCGCGCAGCTTGCCGGCGTCGAAGATCGGCAGATGCAGCGCGGGCCCCACCCCCATGGTGAAGGCATCGCCGGTGAAAAGGTTGGACGCGCCAATCGCCTGGAAGCCCACCAGCGCCGCCAGATTGATGTCGGGATAGAAGTCGGCATGCGCCGCCTCACGCCCCTTGACCGCGGCTTCCACCCGGGCGCGCGCCGCCAGGATATCGGGGCGCCGCGCCAGCAGATCGGCCGGAAGGGTTTCAGGCAACGGCAGCGCCACATCCAGGTTCGGGCGGGGCCGCAAGATCGTGGTGTAAGCGGACGCACCCTGCCCCGCCAGCGCCGCGATGGCATGAATGTCCTGCTCGCGGGCGGCGGCAAAGCGCAACTGGTCGGCCTTGGAGAAAGAAAGCAGCGACTTGGCCTGTTCCACCGCGCTGGCATTCTCCAGGCCCGCATTGAAGCGGCCCTGGGTGATCTTCAGAATCTCTTCGCGCTCGGCCACCGTGGCGTCGGCAATGTCGCCATACTGATAGTTGAGCAGCAGGTTGATATAGGCCTGTGCGAAAGCGCCCGACAGCGCCAGGTGCGCCGCTTCCACGTCCAGCGCCGCGGCCTCCGCGGTGTTGCGGGCCTTGTCGATCAAGGCCGCCTGCTTACCCCAGAAATCCAGGTTCCAGCTCAGGTCGGCGGTGACCGAGCCATACCAGCGATAGGTACCGCCAAAGGGCGGCGGGATGATGTAGTCCTTGCTGAACAGCACGCGCTGTTCGCTGCCGTTCAATGTCACCTGCGGGCGGTCATCGGCCCGGTTGATGGCGAGCTCGGACTGGGCAGCGCGCATGCGCGCCAGCGCCGCCGACAGGGTGGGATTGTTGGCGATGACGGAGGCCGCCAGGCGATCGACCTGCGGATCCTGGAACGCCTTCCACCATTCGCGCGGAGCGTGGGGCGCAGCCGCGCCGGTCAGGCCCAGCTCGTTCTGCTGCAGCTGCGTCACCTGCGGGGTGGTGGGCGGCGTATCCACACAGGCCGAGAGCAGAAGCGCGGACAACAGCGCGCCGGATTTCCTCAAAATGCTCATGACGCCTTCTTTAATCTGGCCGATCTGGCGGGTTTGGCTGAGACCGGCTTGGCTATCGGGATATCGGAAATCATCAGTCTGGACTTCCGGCTCTGCTTGCTGTCGGCCACAATCACCAGCCGGGTCAGGAGGTTGATCAGCGTATCCACCTCGGCATGGGTGAAGCCGGATAGAAGCCCATTCCAGAAATGCATGACTTTGGGCGCCAATGCCTCCACCAGAGAGCGCCCGCGCGGCGTCAGCGACAACGTCACGACCCGCCGGTCGGTTTCACTGCGGCCACGGCTGACAAGACCTCTTTCCACCATCTGATCGACTAGACGTGTGAGAGACCCCGCATCGTGACAGATGTTCTGCGACAGATCGCCCGGGGTAGAGATGCGGCCGTCATGCAGGGCCACCAGGGTGGTCCATTGTGAAAATGTCAGCTCCTGATCCTGGAACAGGGCTTCCATCTGGGGCAGCACCAAGTTGGTGCACATCCGCATCAGATAGCCGACCGAATTCTTCATCGCATAGGTGCTCGGGCTGTAATACGGCTTCATGACGGCCCTATTGGCTGTACGGACAATATTTGCCCCGGCAACAACTGGCTGAGACAATACTTGCTTAGGCAAATATATAGACCGGCGGGCATTCTGGGCAAGCCGCAATTTCGGTATGGACAGGCCTGCGCAAATCGCAGGACAAATCCTGCTGCATGCCCTCCTTTGTCTATGTCCTGGCGACGAAAAATCCGGATGGCCGGACGATCACCTATGTCGGCTGGACCCTGGACCTGGAGCGGCGCCTCAGCGAACACAATGGCAAGAAGTCGGGCGCCCGCAGCACCCGCGGGCGCGATTGGATTCTGGTCTATGCCGAAAAGCACCGGACCCGCAAAGGCGCGATGAGGCGGGAAGTCGTGCTGAAGAATGACCGAAAATTCCGCGCCTTGCTGCGCGGCGGCTAGGCTATAGTCGCCGCGCCAAGGGTTGCGCCAAGGATTGTATTGGGGATGTGATGATTTTCGAACAGATCGCCACGGGTGGTTGCCAGTCTTACCTTTTGGGCTGTGACGCCAGTCATTCCGCCATCCTGATCGATCCGCACTTGAACCAGATCGACCGATATCTGGGGTTGGCCGCCAGGGACGGATTGCGCATCCGCTATGTGCTGGACACCCACACCCATGCCGATCACTTCTCGGCCGCCAAGGAATTGGGCAAGCAGTTGGACGTGCCGGTGGTGACCAGCAAGCTGTCCCCTGCCCCCTATGCCAGCTTCAAGCTGGAGGACGGCGAAATCCTGCGGGTGGGCAATATGCGGCTCAAGGCGATGCACACCCCCGGCCACACCCGCGACAGCATGTGCATTCTGGCGGAAGACCGTATCTTCACCGGCGATACGCTGTTGATTGGCGGCACGGGCCGCACCGATCTTCCCACCGGCGATCCCGACCAGCTCTATGACAGCCTGTTCGGCCGGGTGCTGAAACAGGATCCTGCTTTGCTGGTCTATCCGGCGCACGACTATAAGGGCCGCAGCCATTCCACCATCGGCGATGAAATCGCGGCGAACCCGCGGCTGCAAAAGCGCGACCGCGCCGAATTCATCGCCATGATGAACCAGCTCAACCTGGACGCGCCCACCCATCTCACGGAAGCCCTGCGCACCAATATGAGCGGCGGCAAGACGGTGGAGCAGTTGCTGGCGGAAGCATCCGCCCATGTACCGTTCGTCTCCATGGCCGAACTGGCGGAGCGGGTGAACCGCAACGACCTGGGGCTGATCCTGCTGGATGTGCGGGAGAAGGACGCCTTCGCAGAAGGCCACATCCCCGGCGCGCGCCATCTGCCGCGCGGACAGTTGGAGCTTCGCGTGAATAGCGAGTTGCCCGATCCCACCCAGCGCATTCTGGTCGCCTGCGAATTCGGCCGCATCTCGACCTTGGCGGCAGCGACCTTGCGCGAGCTGGGTTACACCAAGGCGGCAGCGCTGGATGGCGGCATCAAGGCCTGGCGCGAGAGCGGGCTTCCCATGACGACGCTATGAACGGACCGAGGGATATTGCGGCCCAATCGCGCAAGACCATTTCCTTCTACCAGCGGCCCCAGCCAAAACGGAACGGCACCGAAGGAGGAGGAGGCGGCGGCACATAGCCGTAATCGCGCCCGGAGCGCCGCGGCTGGGCCTCCTCGCGCTGCGGCGCTGCATAGCCATCGTCGTCATCGGTGGGACGGGCCTCAGCCACTATGACCCTTGCGGGCTTCAGCGCCGGCTGCGTCGCGGCGCTCAATATGGTGCGCGGTTCGGCACATGCCTTGCCGCTGCCGGCGGATTGGGATTCCACAAATCGCGTCAGGCTACCACGGTTGGCAAAAGCTTCCGCGAACAGCGCATGGGCGCTGGCACAAAAGGCATCGGCATGACGCGCCTGTTCCAGGCCGAAAACATTCGCGGCCTTGGTCTTGAAGCTGTCGTAGCCGGCCTCGCCGCCCCGGCGCACGAAATAGGTTTTCAGTGCGGCATCGGATGCCTGCAACTCGCCGCGATAGGATATGACAAAGCGGTTATAGGCGGCCGCCTCATGGCACTGGTACGCCGCGACCATCAACTCTTGCTGAATCACAGCAGCCCTGAGGGCGGTGGCTTCGGCCGGAGAGGCACAGCTTCCGGCCAGGGCGGGCCCTTCCAGCGACAGGGTGAGTGCCAGAAATGCGCAAGCGGTTTTCAGCATGGGATACCTTCGATCTGACCTCGAAGACAGGCTGCGCGCGGCTACCAGCCCTTTCCAGCACGGGCAGAAAAGGCGGCAAACGAGTTCTTTACAGACTCGCCGCAACTGCGTGGATCGCGGAAAAGTCAGCCTTTATCGGCGCAGAATGACACACCAGAGAGTTCCGTATTTATCCTGGGTTCATCTGGGCTGAAGGCCACCGATGCAAAGGGCGCCGTGCTGCCCATCACTTTGCATCAAATGCTGGGATTTTTTCGGCGGCGAACCCGCGGCTGCAAAAGTGCGACCGCGCCGAATTCATCGCCATGATGAACCAGCTCAACCTGGACGCGCCCACCCATCTCACGGAAGCCCTGCGCACCAATATGAGCGGCGGCAAGACGGTGGAGCAGTTGCTGGCGGAAGCATCCGCCCATGTACCATTCGTCTCCATGGCCGAACTGGCGGAGCGGGTGAACCGCAACGACCTGGGGCTGATCCTGCTGGATGTGCGGGAGAAGGACGCCTTCGCCGAAGGCCACATCCCCGGCGCGCGCCATCTGCCGCGCGGACAGTTGGAGCTTCGCGTGAATAGCGAGTTGCCCGATCCCACCCAGCGCATTCTGGTCGCCTGCGAATTCGGCCGCATCTCGACCCTGGCGGCGGCGACCTTGCGCGAGCTGGGCTATACCAAGGCCGCGGCGCTGGACGGCGGCATCAAGGCCTGGCGCGAGAGCGGCCTTCCCATGACAACGCTGTAATCATCATGGGCGTGTTCGCATCGCCTTAATGACGACATCATGCTGGGAAAACTGACCGCCAGCGCTTTGAAGGGGGCATGATGCGATTGCGGCCTGCTTTTTTGATCTTGATGCTTGCCGCTGTGCCGGCGGCAGCGGACCAGGCGGTGACACAATGCGCGTCCTGCGCCGCCTGGAATGTGCCGCAGACACCATTCCGTATTTACGGAAACACCTATTATGTCGGCACCCATGAGTTGAGCGCCATCCTGATCGCTTCAAACCAGGGACTGGTGTTGATCGACGGCGCTTTGACGGAATCCGCAGCCCAGATCGCCGGCAATATTCGCGCCCTGGGCTTTCGCCCCGAGGAAATCAAGCTGATCGTCAATTCGCATGTCCATTTCGACCATGCCGCCGGCATTGCGCCGCTCCAGCGCCTCAGTGGCGCAAAAGTCGCGGCAAGTCCCTGGAGCGCCCAGGTACTTGGGCGCGGCACGCCTGCCGCGGACGATCCCCAGCATGACCTGGCGCAACCACCCTATGCCGGCGTGCCGAAGGTCGAACTGCTCCAGGACAACCAGACTTTGCAGGTGGGGCCGCTGGCGCTGACGGCCCATTTCACGCCTGGCCACACCCCCGGCGGTACAAGCTGGAGTTGGACATCCTGCGAAAAGGACCGCTGCCTTCATATGGCATATGCTGACAGCCTGACCGCCGTGTCAGCGGACAGTTATCGTTTTACCGACCACCCTGACCTAGTCGCCGGCTTTGAGAAGAGTTTTGCTGTCATCGATACCCTGCCTTGCGACATCCTTCTGACGCCGCATCCGGGCTTTTCCAATACGCTTCAGCGGCTGGAGGCGCGGGACAAAGGCGGCAAGCCAGATGCCTTCATCGATGCGAGTGCCTGCAAGAAGCTCGCGCAGGCCTCGCGCCAGGGACTGGCCAAGCGCATCGCCCAGGAAAAAAGCGCACGCTAGAGCGGCCGGAAGAAGCCTTCGCTAGTTCTTGGCAAACGCAGGGTACCGTCCGCCCCTGGCCTCTACCAGCCTGTTGATCTCGGTGCTGGTCGCATGCATGCAGTTTTTGAACCAGCTTTGATAGAAGAGCGGCGTGTAGTGGCTGGACTGCATCAACTGACCACAGATGTCATTGGCGGTCTGATGGATGCGAGGGTCAAAGCCCCCGGTGTCCATGGCGGGGGCCGCCTGGGCGGCGGTAAGGGTGAGAGCGAGAATCGAAGCGGCTGTGAAAGCACGGAACATCATCGTCTCCTTGGGTTTGGGTTGTAACGCCGGCTGGTGAATGCCCCACAGGCACCCATGGCTCCGGCGAGAGGTTGCAACCAGTAATGCCCGCCCATGGCGCGCGAAGGGTCATCAACCTGACCAGCCAAGTAGATCGCCCGGCGAGCGGCTGTGATATTGGTCAAAAGCCCAATCCGGGAACCCTGAACTATTCGCGCACCAGTTGCGGGACATCATTCCTGATTATTGCCTCTCTTCAGAAGCTGATGGATCTTTGCGACATGGAAGGCCGTGACGATTACGCCAATTGTGATCAGGACCAGCGCGACTATCTCGATCAAATCCTCCAGCTTCGCCTCCATCCGTATGCCGACACTAACGCTCGCTCGGCTTGCTACCCACGGCTTGCGCTACCGGTGAGCCCCCCTTGAGGCGAGTGAGGCCTTCAACACTGAGCTTGGCCCATTCGCGGAACATCCGGTTGAAATCAGCTTTGTTCGTGGCGCGGTTGCGCAGATAGGGCTGCCTGTCTCCGGCCAGCCGCCGGTCCAGGGCCCGGCCAAGAAGTGCCCCCGATTGCGAGTCCCGCGCTTCAACCACCAAGGTCGCTTCACCCGCCTCCCACGACGCGCTGTAAGAGCGGCTCGCCGACCGGACGTCAGGCGCGAAAACCGCCAGGTCGATCACCCCGGTGCGGATACGAAGCACGTCCGGTCCGGGACTCTGCACAACCTGATAGCCGGCCTTTTGATATTCTTCGGCCAGTATGCTGCCGAAGCTGCTGGCAACCTCCTGGCTCACGCGATCGATGTCACCCTGGCCGACGCGCATGTCCAGAGAGCGGGACTGGTTGAAATCCCGCATCCAGTTCTTGCGGAATGCCACTTCGGTCGTATCCAGCAATATCTTGCCATAGGGCTGAAAACTGGCGCCGGGTAAAAGATAAAGGCGCTGGCTTCGGCTGGATTTGGCGAGTTGCAGATCGTCCCATGTTGTTTTTTCTTCTTGCGCCAGCACGATGGCGGGCACGAAAGCACCTGCAACGATCAGTGCGGCGAATATAGCCGCCAGCTTTCGAACATTCATGGTGTACTCCAATCAAGCCGGCATCACCGGCGCGTTACACCACATTCGAACGGCGGATCGGGCATGGAAAGACAAGTCAGGTCCGCGGTCCGAACGCGACCGGGATCAAGACTGCGCGGAGGGCACAGGCTCAAAAATTGGGCATTGGTCCAATTGTGCATCCAGCTGCGTTGGACACTTATCTTGCGATGTCGCTGAGCCAGCCATCTGTACAGAGAAGTGAGACGCATCATTGGGAGCCGCGCATGAGATTGCGGCCATGATCGAGCGGCTCCTTCAAGGCCTGGTGATTGCAACCCTCGCCGGCGCTCCAGCGCAGGCGCGAGACCCCGCATCGCCGCCGCCCCTAAAAGCGTCACTGTCGGCTCCCGCGTCCCAACCACCAGCGCCGCCGCATTCCGCCCCCAATTCCACAAGGGCAAACTTCCGTGGGGACTCTGCGCCCAACGACGTGCGACGCATGGCGGACTGGGTGGTTTCTTCGGCGGACAATCGCAGCTTGCCGTTTGTCATTATCGACAAGAAAGACGCCCAAGTCTTTGTCTTCGATGGCCAGGGGCAGAGCCTTGGCGCGGCGCCTGCGCTTCTTGGCCTGGGGGTTGGCGATGATTCCCTCCCCGGCGTCGGGGACATGCCCTTGTCAGCCATACCGCCCAAGGACCGCACAACGCCGGCAGGCCGTTTCGTGGGCTATCTGGATCAGCATTCGGGCAAGCCAAACTTTCTCTGGGTGGATTACAAGAATAACGTCTCCCTGCATCGGGTTGTAAACGGCAGGCCGCAGGACCGCCGCCGGGAACGCCTGGCAACGCCGACACCGGCTGACAACCGCATTTCGTTCGGCTGCATCAATGTTCCTGCCGACTTCTTCGACCGGACGGTGAATCCCACATTCAAGGGCACCAAGGGCGTTGTCTACGTATTGCCGGAAATCAAGGCGACGCGTGATTTCTTCCCCAAATACTATGACGTGGACCAGTGACCGACGTTTGAGGGAACGGCAGGTTTTAAGCCGCACATGGCCAGCGCAAGCACCCTACTTCCTGCTGTCGGCAAGGGGCCTCTTGATCTCTCCGGTTCTGGTGGCTGGCATGCCGCCAAAGCGACCTGGCGCGAAGCTTCCAAGGACAATCTCGGCCTGATCGCCTCTGGGGTCGCCTTCATGATGTTCCTTGCCTTTGTGCCCCTCCTGGTTTCGGTCGTGCTCAGCTACGGGCTGGTCGCTTCACCGGAGCGGGTGGCCAACCACATTGCCGCCCTTTCCAAGAGCATGCCGGAAGCCGCTGCATCGATTATCTCCGGTCAGCTTCAAAGCATCGTCGCTTTGGCCCGCTCCACTGCGGGGCTTGGCCTGATCGTCGCCTTGCTGGTTTCGATTTACGGAGCGATGAAGGCGGCCAGTGGCATGGTCACGGCGCTCAACATTGTTTTCGGCCTCAAGGAAACGCGTTCCTGGCTGCGCGTCACACTGCTGACCCTGGCAATCACACTCGGTCTTGTTTTTGCGTTCATTGTCGCCAGCCTGGGCCTCTCGGTCGTCAATTTTCTGGCGTCGCTCCTCCCGGATCTCGGCGGTGGGTTCGGTCTTGCGCTCCAGGCGAGCTACTGGCTCGTGACCGCGGTCGCGATCAGCTTGATTATCGCTATGATCTACCATCTTGCGCCGGACCGGCCGGAGGGAAGTTGGCGCTGGATCACACCCGGATCGGTATTGGCAACGATCGTCTGGCTGCTCGCAACCTTTGCCTTCTCCTACTATGTGCGAAAATTCGGCAGCTACAATGCAACTTACGGGTCGCTTGCGGCCGTTGTGATATTCCTGACCTGGCTTTACCTGACAGCTTATATTGTCCTGATCGGCGCCGAGTTGAATTACGTGCTGGAGCGGCGCACCGTGTCGCCCAAAGGCATAGGCTAGGTCACGCCGCAGGCAGTTTTAAGCGCATGGAAACAAAAGAAGTCATTCCAGTCAGCGGCGAACACGGCATTCGGTATTCCGAAATTCCGGTCCAGGTTTTTCGCCAACTCCGCATATCGATACGGCGATTATGCTGGGTCCTGTCCACCCTGCTGCTGGCACCGCCCGCGGCCGCACAAGACCCCAGCCCTGTTGGAGTTTGGCTTCACCCCAACAAGCGCATCGAGATCGAGATCGCGCCCTGTAGCGACCGCCTGTGCGCGAAAATCGTATGGTTCAAACGGCCATATGGCGACGATGGCCTGCCGCTGGCCGATGAAAAAAACAAGGACCCCGCGCTCCGTACCCGCCCCCTGCTGGGTCTTGATGTTCTGCAAGGCCTTCGCGCTGCCGGTGAGAATAACTGGGAGGACGGCGAAATCTACAATCCCGACGACGGGGCGAATTATCGGACACAGATGTCGATCGACAAGGACGGCAATCTGCGCATACGCGCCTATACCCTGCTGCCCCTGCTCGGCCACACGATGATCTGGACCCCCGTGCGTTAAGCTCCGCCAGTAGTGGACATCCGCCGGCGATTATTTCCCGAAGCCATAAAGCATGGCCGGGTTCTCGACCAGAATGCGATGCCGGACCCGGTCGTCGGGCGCCCACCGCCCCAGCAAGTCGATGAGAACCGCATCGTCCGGCTTGCGCGGCTCATTGGGGTGAGGCCAGTTGCTGCCCCACACCATGCGTTCGGGCGCAGCTTTCACGAACGCCTGCGCCACGGTGCTGACATCGTCAAAACCCGGCGGCCCATCCCTGGTGTTGTCGTATGTCACCGACAGTTTCACCCAGCATCGCCCTTTGTCGATGAGGCCGCGAATGACCGGATATGAAGGATGGCCCACCCCGAAGGGAGGCACATGGCCCACATGGTCGAACACCATCGCGGCCGGAAGGCGATTGAACACATCCTTCATCTCAACAACCTGATCGGCGGTTGTCTGGAACTGTATGTGCCAGCCCAGAGACGCCACCCGGCCGGACAGTTGATCGATCGCGTCCACAATCGCCGGCGTAACCGTCGTCGTAGACACGGAAAAACGGATGCCACGAATGCCGCCTGCGTCGAGCGCCTTCAATTCCGCATCGGTGATGCCGGGACCCACCACTGCCACGCCGCGCGCATCCGGTCCAAGCTGTGAGATGGCATCCAGGGTCACCCGGTTGTCGGTGACATAGGCGCTGGGCGTGACGATGACACTGCGCGTGAGTCCCAGCCGCTGTTTCAACAGGCGGTATTCTTGAACGCGTGCGTCCGGCTGAAGCGGAGTTTTCGCCTCGGCCGGCTGGGGAAAGCGCACCGCATCGTAGATGTGATGATGGCAGTCGCAGGCATTGGCGGGGATCTTCAGCTTCGGCGCTGCGGTGCCTGCCGAATTGGGCACGGGCGCGGACTGAGACCATGCCGGCCGCGGCAGGGTTGCGGCGGACAAGAGCAGTGTCGAAAATGCCCTTCGGTGCATGCTGCTACCGCCAAGACCGCTTCAAGTCTTCCAAAGGCTGCTGGGTTACGGTGATGGCGCCGCTGCGCGGGCGGTCGATATCCAGGATCATCACCATGGCCAGGGTCAGCAATACCAAAACCGCGCTGGTGGCGAGGCGCTGCGGCTTGCCCTTGGCCGCCGAGGTATAGCCCAGCATCGCCGCCGACAGCAGGGCATAAAGCAACAGGACATTCAGCACCCGGTCCGGCACATGGGCCGACCGGGCCGCAGCGCGCGTCGTTGCCAGATCGAAACTCTCATTCACTGAATCCATCAGGGCACGGGAAAGCAGTGGGCTGGGGTCGGAGCGCAGTGCCTGCCCGGTCGCATCCCACAATTTCTGCTCCAGCTCATCGGTGCGCGCCGCCGTCTCCGGCGTGTCGGCCTCCGACCAGGCCAGCCGGACGTCCAGATAGTCGCGCAACACCCCGCTGACATTCGTCCTGTTCGACGGGTCCAGCAGTTGCGCTCTCAGCCAGGCCGTACCCAGCGCGTTGGCCTCCTGCACCACCAATTCGCGCCGGCTTTCGTAGCGGTTCAGGGACAGGGAGAAAGTAAAGCCCAGGAGCAGCGCGAGCAGGCCCAGTACGGCAGCCAGGAGATGGTCATGACTTTCGGTATCGGTCTCGCCGCGCCGTTCCAGCAGCCAGCGATGACCGCGATAGCCAAGGGCCGCGGCGGCAAGCAATGCCACCAGGATCGCAAGCACGATCACCCCCAAAGGAAGCGTGTAAAGCCATGACATGGCAGGCCTCCCGGAGGGGGACGTGCAAACCTATTCAGCGGCGATCTGATTGCGCTTGTCGAACTGAGACCACACGCCCTCGCCGCCATCCCACGACCCGCGCGAGGCGCCCTTGGAATATTCGGTGGCGCGCTGCTCGAAGAAGTTGGCGTGCTCGACCCCGTTGAGGATCTCCACCAGCCAAGGCAGCGGATGGGGCTTGAGCTGCTTGTAGCCGCTTTCGGTCTCTTCGAAATTGCCGAACACCGGCGACAGCTTGAGCTGGGTCAGCCGCCAGTCGGCGATATAACGGACATAGGACTTGATCTCGGCCGCCGTCATGCCCTGGACTTCGCCCAGGCTGAAGGCCAGGTCGACAAAGCCCTCTTCCAGCCCGACCATGGTGTGGGCGACTTCGCGGATATCGTCGCGCACCGCCTTGGTGACGCAGCCGGTTTCGTCGTTCCAGGCGTGATAGAGCTTGGTGATGCCCTCGCAATGCAGGCTTTCGTCGCGCACCGACCAGGAAACGATCTGGCCCATGCCGTTCATCTTGTTGAAGCGGGGGAAGTTCATCAGCATGGCAAAGCTGGCGAACAGCGACATGCCTTCGGTGAAGGCGCCGAACATGGCCAAGGTGCGGGCCACGTCGGCACAGGTGCCCACCCCGAAAGTGTGCATGTAATCGGCCTTGGCCTTCATCTCGCGATAGTCGCGGAAGGCTTCGAACTCGGTCTGCGGCATGCCCAGGGTCTTGAGCAGCAGCGCATAGGCGTCGATATGCACCGTCTCCATATTGGTGAAGGCGGCCATCATCATCTGCACTTCCAGCGGCTGGAAGATGGGAATGTAGCGCTTGAGGTAATTGTCGCCGACTTCCACGTCCGACTGGGTGAAGAAGCGGAATATCTGGGTGAGCAGGCTCTTATCGGCAGGCGTCAGGTGGCCCGACTGCCAGTCGCGGATGTCGGAGCCCAGCGGCACTTCCTCGCCCATCCAGTGGGTCTGCTGCTGGCGTTTCCAGCAGTCATAGGCCCAGGGATAGCGGGTGACGTCATAGGTGCCGGTGGCGTTCAACAGGCCGACCGTGCCTTTTCCGATCAGCGTACGCGGATCGACGGCACCGAGATTAGTTGCAGCCATATCCATAACCTTCCAATACCACCGCCCGCAGCCGCGTTTTTTTATGGTCGCTCCGGCTCTCGCCGACGCTCCGCCCTAAACCTTTTACTGACATGCCAGGCATTCCTCGTAATCGGTGCGGGGAGCGGCCGAGACGCCGCCCTTCTCTTTTTTCTCCAGCTGGCCGGCGAAACCGGCGCGGCTGATCGACTTGGAGCGGCAATAATAGAGGCTCTTGATGCCGCGCTCCCACGCCGTCCAGTGCAGCATGTGCAGGTCCCACTTGTCGATGTCGGCGGGCAGGAACAGGTTCAGCGACTGGCTCTGGCAGATATAGGGCGTGCGGTCGGCGGCCAGTTCGATGATCCAGCGCTGGTCGATCTCGAACGCGGTGCGATAGACCGACTTGTCCTCCTCGGTCAGGCACTCCAGGTGCTGCACCGAGCCTTCATGCTCAACAATCGACTGCCACACCTCCGGGGTGTTCTGACCCTTGGATTCCAGCAGCTCCTGCAGGTAGGGATTGCGCACCACAAAGGCGCCCGACAGCGTCTTATGGGTGTAAACATTGGCCGGGATCGGCTCGACGCAGGCCGAGGCGCCGCCGCAGATGATGGAGATGGAGGCGGTGGGCGCAATCGCCAGCTTGTGGCTGAAGCGGGCCTTCATGCCCTTTTCCTGAGCGTCGAGGCAGGCGCCGCGTTCTTCGGCCAGGATATAAGATGCCGCATCAGCTTCCCGGCGTATCTTCTTGAAGATACGCAGATTCCAGGATTTGGCCATCGCACTTTCCAGCGGGATGTTCTTCATCTGCAGGAAGGAGTGGAAGCCCATCACCCCCAGGCCGACGGAACGCTCACGCAGGGCACTGTACTTGGCGCGTTCCATACCGGCGGGCGCAGTCTCGATGAAGCTGGTCAGGACATTGTCGAGCATCCGCAGCACGTCTTCGACAAAGCCCTCTTCCTCGGCCCACTGGTCCCAGGTCTCGATGTTCAGGGACGACAGGCAACAGACGGCGGTACGGTCCTTGCCGTCATGATCGGCACCGGTCGGCAGGGTGATCTCGCTGCACAGGTTTGAGGTGTTGACCTTCAGCCCCAGCTCGCGCTGATGCTTGGGCAACGCCCGGTTCACCGCATCGATGTTGAGGATATAGGGCTCGCCGGTCTGCAGCCGGGTCTCCAGGATGCGCTGCCACAATTCGCGAGCATTGACCTCGCGCAGCACCTGCTGGTCCTTGGGGCTGCGCAGGCCGAACATCTTGCCCGCCTTCACGCAGTCCATGAATTCGTCGGTAATGTTAATGCCGTGATGCAGGTTGAGACCCTTGCGATTGAAGTCGCCGGACGCCTTGCGGATTTCGAGGAACTCTTCGATCTCGGGATGTGAGATATCGAGATAGACGGCGGCCGAACCGCGGCGCAGCGAGCCTTGCGAAATCGCCAAGGTCAGGCCGTCCATCACATGGATGAAGGGGATGATGCCGCTGGTCTTGCCGGTCTTCACCTTTTCACCGATGGAGCGGACCTTGCCCCAATAGGTGCCGATGCCGCCGCCATTGGACGCCAGCGCCACATTCTCGTTCCACACCCCCACAATGCCGTCGAGGGAGTCCGGCACGTCGTTGAGGAAGCAGGAAATCGGCAGGCCGCGATTGGTGCCGCCATTCGACAGGATCGGGGTGGCCGGCATGAACCACAGCCGGCTCATATAGTCGTAGAGCCGCTGGGCGTGGCTCACGTCGTCGGCATAGGCGCAGGAGACGCGCGCAAACATGTCCTGGAAGCTTTCGCCCGGCATCAGATAGCGGTCGGTCAGGGTCGCCTTGCCGAACGGCGTCAGCAGGGCATCGCGCGAGCGGTCCAGGGTGAGGTCTGAGGGCTTGGGCCGCGGCGCCAGCGGGTACGGCAGCGGCGGCTGGCTGTTGTGGCGGGCGTGGTCTTGGCTTTCGGTTTTGGGGATTTCGTTTTTGGGTGCTTCGGCCTTGGGCGCCGGCTTCTCCGAAGCCTTCGCAACCGGTGTTTCCGTGACGGTGCGGGTCACAACCACCGACCGCTCTATCACCCGTTCCACCGGCGTCTGCACGACCACCTGGCCGTTGGTGTCAAAATCGCCTTCCAGAACAAGCTTACCGAGTGCCGACATGATCAAAAGCCCCCAAAAATCTACGTGTAGGGGACAGGAATGCGCTGGCTGAATCCCCTCTGAAGAGACTCATCCACCGACGTCCTACGGACCCCAAAATATGACGGTACTGAGAAGACCCAGCGCCTATATGTGGTAGTGATTTGCCCGAGTCCGTCAAGAACCGATTTCATCCCCAACCGACGATTTTTCGCTTGTGAATCTCTTTGGGGACAAAAGGTTAAGACCTTCGAATCTCCTTAAGGAATTCCACCGGGTTCCGATTGCGTTGATCGCCGGATTGGACCTTTTGTGAATAACTCGCGACGGCCAAAGCTGTTGGTATTTGAACAGCGCAAAATCCCCAGCCGCTAGCTGTCTTCAGCATGGAATCTGAAACGCCGGAAATCTTTCACACAGGCGTCATTATTCACTTGGGGATAAAAGTGTGAATGAACGCGAAGCTCCCTCGCCCATCAACACGCCTTTGACGCCGAACGCCCTGTGGACAAGTTCTTCTGAGAGCAACTGGGTGTCGCCAATCACCGTCCCATCCACCAGCACGATCACCCGCCTGGGATAGCGCGCCGCCAGGGTCAGATCGTGCAGCGAGGCGATCACCAAAGTGCCGCTGCGCGCGATCTCCGACAAAAGCTGCATCGACTGGATGGCATGTTTGGGGTCCAGCCCGGTTATCGGCTCGTCCACAATCAGGATGCCCGGATCGCTGACAATGGCGCGCGCCAGCATGGCGCGGGCGAATTCCCCGCCCGACAGCGTCGTCGCCGGCTGTTTGCGCTTGTCGTACAGGTCGCACTGCCCCAGCGCCTTGACGATGGCGAGCTCAAAGCTTTCCGGCAGGCCCCCGGTGGCCGGCAGCCGCGGCGTCAGTCCCAGCGCCACCAGCCGCTCCACCGAAATCGGCCATTCCAGATGCGGGTTCTGCGGCAGGTAGGCGCGCTGGGCGGCAAGATTGCGCAGCGAAATGGCCGATAGCTTCTTGGCTCCCAGCATGACCCGCCCGCCGGATGGCTTCAGCAATCCGGCCAGCACTTTCAGCAAGGTGGATTTGCCCGCGCCATTGGGGCCCAGCACGGCGATGAACTCCCCGGCATAGGCGTCGAATGACACATCGCTGAGGATGGCCTTGCCGCCCCGTTTCACGGAGATATTTTCGGCCGCCAGTATGGTCATGGCGCCACCTTGCGGATGCGCACCACCAGCCAGAAGAAGAACGGTGTGCCCAGCAGGCTGGTGAAGACGCCCAGCCTCAGTTCGGGATTGGTATGGACCAGGCGGGCGGCGATATCGGAACATAAGAGCAGCAGCGCACCGGTCAGGGCCGCAGGCAGGAGCACCCGGCGCGGCTCATAGCCGACCAGCGGACGCACCAGATGCGGCGCCACCAGGCCGATGAAGCCGATGGCGCCGGTCACCGAAGTAATCGCGCCCACGCTCAGCGCGGTGCCCGCCACCACCAAAGCCGCGAGGTTGGAGAGATCAAAGCCCAGGCTTTCTGCCTGGATCTCGCCCAGCGACAGCGCATCCAGGGCGCGGCCCGTCATCGCCAGCAGCGCACATCCGATGGCTGCAAAAGGCAGGACCAGCAACACCTGCTCCCAACTCTTGTCCGCCAGCGAACCCAGCAGCCAGGTCATGATCTCGTAAGCGGCATAGGGATTGGGGGCGAAATTCAGCGCCAATGCGATGCCCGCCGCCGTCAGGCTGGAAACCGCCGCGCCCGCCAGTACCAAAGCGACGGTGCCCCCTCCTCTCGAACCTTGGCCCAGCGCGAAAGTCAGCGCGCAAGCCAGCACTGCGCCGACAATGCCCATCAAGGGCCCGGTAAAGGCTGAAATCGCCGCCAGCCCAAAATAGATGGCGATCACCGCGCCCAGCGCCGCGCCGCTGGAGACGCCCAGCAAGGCCGGCTCAGCCAGGGGATTGCGGGTGAACCCCTGCAGCACTGCGCCGGAAAGGCCCAGCACGCCGCCGGTCATCAGCGCCAGCACGGTACGCGGCAGACGGATGTCATGGATGATGAGCCCGGCCAGTGAGTCCGGCGACGATAAAGCCGAGAAAAGCGACCCGGGCGGCAGCCACACCCGCCCCGCCAGCAACGAGCCGACAAAGGCGATGACGATCAGCAGCAGGAGCGGGATGCTCACTTTCATGGTTGCACTTTCAGCAGCGCGTCCTGCAACTCGCGGGCGATGCGCGCACTTTCAGGCACACCGCAGCCATAGAGCGCCGTATAGGTGACGCGCTTGCCGGCATAGCGCTTCATCAAGGCGGGATGCTGATCCTGATCTGTGCGCAGACTGGCGGTGCCGCTATAGGTGTCGCCATAGACCAAGGCATCCGGTGATTTGGCGATCAGGCTTTCGACATCGTAATAGCCGAAAGCGCCGCGCTCGGCATTGCGTGCGCCGGCGGCCGTGAGCATTGTGTCAAACAGGCCACCCGCACCGGGCACATAGCCACCAGTGCCCCAACCCGCCACCGTCAGCGGCTTTACGGGGCGGCGCGCCTTCAGCACCGCAAGATCGGCATCCATCTTCGCGATGAGTTCTTCCCCTCTGGCTTCTTCTCCCACCGCCTTGGCCACCAGACGGGTGACGGCGCGGATCTGGTCGAAATTTTCCGCCGGTGGCACTTCGACCACTTTGGCGCCGGTTTTGGCCAAAAGAGGGCGCAAGGATGGCGCCATGAAGGGATCGGTCAGGATCAAATCGGGATGGGTGCCGAGGATTTCTTCAGCCGTGCCGTGATTGATGGGAATATTGGCCGCCTGGGGCCAGAATTTCAGCCCGGCCTTTTCCCGTGACAAAAACGTGACCGAAGCGATGCGGGATGGGGGAACCAGATCGAGCAGCAGCTCGTCGGTGCACACCTTGAGCGACATGATGCGTTGCGGTGGCGCCGCGGCCGCTTGTCCGGATATCGCAATCAGGACAGCGGCCGCGATCCATTTCATGGCTAGAGATTTACCTTGATCCCGCCATAAGCGCCAATGCGGGGCCGCAGGAAGCCGTCCGGGCTTTGATAGTCGGTGTCGGTGAGGTTCTCGATCCGGCCGAACAGGCTCCACTTCTCGGTCAGCCGGTAGCTGGCCGCCAGGTCGATGGTGACATAATCCGGCATTTTCAGGCGCGGGATGGAGAAGTCACGATTGCCGTCGATCTGCGGCCCCACATAGAGCAAGGTCGCATCCAGGCTGAGATCGTCGGTCGCCTGCCAATCGGCATTGACGCTGGCCTTGTGGCGCGGACGGCGCAGCAAGGCCAGCTTGGTGCCGGCATCCAGCGCATCGGTATAGGTGTAGTCGGCGCGCAAGGTCAGGGTGTCCAGCGCCTTCCAGGCGATGAAGCTTTCCACCCCGTCGGTCCGGGCGCGGCCCACATTCATCAGCTGAAACGCGGGCGCCGGTCCAGACACGATCAGGTTCTTGATGTTGTTCTGGAACCAGGTGATACCGCCGGTCACCGCGCCATCAAACAAAGTCTGCTCTACGCCAACGTCATAGCCAAAGCTGGTTTCGGGCTTGAGGTTGGCATTGCCGCCGAAGGTGCCGAACAGCTGCTGCAAGGCAGGCGCCTTGAAGCCGGTGCCGGCGGTGGCTTTGAGCTTGGTGCCGGTCTCTTCGATCACCCAGGCCGGTGCGACCCGCCAGGTGGTCTTGTTGCCAAAGCGGCTGTTGTCGTCATAGCGGACGGAGACGCTGTTATAGAGGCCGATGCCGAAATCCGATTGCAGTTCGGCATAACCGGCGTTGGTGGTGATACCCTGCGACAAGGTCGAGGGAAAGCCGAAGGACAGACCGGGATGCAAGGCGTCGCGCGCCGTTTCCGCGCCCAGTACGACCGTCTGGCCATCCATCACCTTCACATTGCCCTGCCAGTCCAGCTTGATGCGGTCGCCAATGGCGCGGCTGTCGCCATTGTCCGGGTCCTGGGTGGCGGTGATGGCGCTGCCATACGCCACGCCCAAAGTCTGATCCAGCCGTCCGTCCCACAACACCAGATGCGCAGTACCGCGCGACTGGTACTGGATAGAAGAGATGCGTGTGCGGGTGGGCGACGGGAAAGACGAAAAGGTGACAAAATCAAACGCGTCGCCGGTGATCTTGCCCAGGCTGTTCTGGGTGCGGCCGGTAAAGCCCAGATCGAAATTCTCCGTCACGTCATAGCCCAGCTTCGCCGTGGCGGTGACATTGTCATAAAAGTCGTCATTGCGGCGCTGGCCGGGCGGCAGCAGGTTCAGCGGCGTGACCGGCGTGGCGCCGGAATGGAAATGCTGCACCGAGGCGGCATAGTGAAAAGCGCCTTCGGACCCGGACACAGAAGCCCGCTGGTTGAAGGTGTCGAAGCTGCCGCCTTCCATATCGGCAGTGATGGCCATCGGCCCCTCCCCTGCCTTGGTGACAATGCTGACCACCCCGCCGATGGCATCAGACCCGTACAGCGCGCCTTGCGGCCCGCGCAGCACTTCCACCTTGGCGATGTCGCCCGCCAATAGTTTGGAAATATCCGCCGCGCCGCTGGGGGTGGAGGGATCGGAGATATCGATGCCATCCAGCAGCAGCTTGGTGTGATTGGGGTTGGCGCCGCGCAGGAACAGCGAGGTCTGCCCGCCCGCGCCACCGGTCTGCACGATATTGACACCCGGCACGCTGCGCAGCACATCGGGCAGCGAACGCTGCTGGCGGGCTTCGATATCGGCAGCGGTGATCACCGTGACGCTGCTGGCGACTTCAGCGACCGGCGTGGGAATGCGGGTGGCGCTGACCACGACCCCCTCATCGTCAAACGCGCCTTGCGCAAAGGCGGGCGCCGACAATGCGATCAGGGCGGCGGTGGAAAAAAACACGGACTTCATAAAAACGTCTCCTGGCTCAGGAGCCGCCACGCGGAATTGAAAAGGGATTTTGGCCCCCGCATGACGACTTCAACTTGTCGCCATCGCGGTTTACCCCGCTGCACCCCGCACACCCCGGCGGACTACAAGACGACGGAGCAAGGCAGGTTTCCTGGCTAGCCGGATCAGCGCTTCCATCCGTCTTCCCAGGAAAAACCCTAGTGACATATGGGTGAAAGCTCACCGGCGACAGTTGCGGGGGCAGCCGCAGTTTTCCTGCGTTCCCTACACCTTGCACCTGGCGCGGCTTATGGGACCGGACGTAGGGCCCGTCAAGAGCCGCGGAAGAAAGCCGGTGCATGGTTTTCTGGCCTGGGCTAGGCTCCGCAACCAATTTCAAGGCCAAAATTCAAGGAGATGCCCATGCCCCTCGCCATCAACGAAACCGCGCCCGATTTCACCGCCGACTCCACCGCGGGCAAGCTGAACTTCTATGACTGGGCCGGCAGCAACTGGGTGCTGTTCTTCTCCCATCCCAAGGATTTCACCCCCGTCTGCACCACCGAGCTGGGTGCCGTCGCCAAGCTGAAGCCGGAATTCGACAAGCGCGGCGTCAAGGTGCTGGGCCTGTCGGTCGATCCGGTCGGCAATCATGACAAGTGGGCTGCCGACATTCTGGAGACCCAGGGCATGGGCCCGAACTTTCCCATGATCGGCGACACCGATCTGAAAGTGTCGAAGCTCTACGGCATGCTGCCCGCCGACACGGCCGGCACCTCGGAAGGCCGCACCCCCGCCGACAATGCCACGGTGCGCAATGTCTTCATCATCGGTCCCGACAAGAAGATCAAGCTGGTGCTGGTCTATCCGATGACCACGGGCCGCAACTTCGCCGAGATCCTGCGAGTGATCGACTCCATGCAGTTGACGGCGAAGCACCGGGTGGCGACGCCGGCCGACTGGAAACAGGGCGGCGATGTGATCATCACCGGCGCGGTCACCAACGACGAAGCCGACAAGCTGTTCCCCGGCTACAAGACCCACAAGCCTTACCTGCGGACCACCTCGCAGCCGAACTAAAATGACACCATTGCTGGGCGGCCTGCAATGGCCGATCTTCCAGGCGCCCATGGCCGGCACGTCCACGCCGGCCATGGCGGCAGCCGTTTCCAATGCCGGCGCGCTGGGCGCGATCGGTGTGGCGGCCGAAACGACTGAGGGCGCGGGGAAGATGATCCGCGCCACCCAGGACCTCACCAACCGGCCGTTCAACGTCAATGTGTTCTGCCACCGCCGCGCCATTCCCAATGCGGAGGTGGAATCCCGCTGGATCGCGCGGCTGAAGCCGGAATTCACTGCGCTGGGCGCCGAGCCGCCCAGCGCTTTGCGCGAGATCTACCAGACCTTCCGCGGCAATGCGGCCATGACAGCGCTGCTCTTGGAGACGCGGCCCGCCATTGTCAGCTTTCATTTCGGACTGCCCGAGGAAGAACAGGTCCGTGCCCTGAAGCAGGCCGGGATCATCCTGTTCGGCTCGGCTACCAGCGTCGCGGAAGCGCAAAAGCTGGCCGATGCCGGGATCGACGCGATTGTCGCGCAAGGTTACGAGGCGGGTGGTCATCGCGGCATGTTCGATTATGCCGCGCATGACGACCGGCTGGGCGCCTTCGCCCTCACCCGCCTGCTGGTGCGGCAGTTCAACCTGCCGGTGATCGCGGCGGGCGGCATCATGGATGGTGCAGGCATCGCAGCGGCACTCAGGCTGGGCGCAACAGCAGCGCAGTTGGGCACCGCCTTTGTCGGCTGCCCGGAATCCTCCGCCGATCAGGGCTATCGCGCGGCGCTGGCCAGCGATGCCGCCAATCACACCACCATGGTCCGCGCCATTTCGGGCCGCCCTGCCCGCTGTCTCGCCAACCGCTTCACCAGGCTGGCGGAAAGCGTGGCGGATGCGGAAATACCCGACTATCCCATCACCTATGACCTGGGAAAGGCGCTGCACGCTGCCGCCAAGGCCAAGGGCGAATTCGGTTTCGGCGCGCAATGGGCGGGACAAGGCGCGCCGCTGTCACGACCCATGCCCGCGGCGGAATTGATCAAGGTGCTAGTGGCGGAGCTGGAGGCGGCTTAACGCCTGTCAAAGGTCCGCATGACCTGTCCAGGACCGGTGCAAAATCGCGTCGGCCTTGGCGCGTCTGCGTCTCCAGCGACGAACACGAAGCGATCTCCCTCCAGCTTGTAGATGGCCGGCAGCACCTTGCCGGCATCGGGCCCCACAGTATCGATCCAGTCGACCTGTTTTGGATTCGCAGCGGCGTCCAGTTTGAATATTCCCTCAAGCAGCTGGCCACCGTCCGCCGCACGAACAAGAAACTTGTTCCCGATGAAGACTGTCGTTGAACCCGCTGGACTCAGATCGTCATCCGGCCTGGCAAGACCATCGACTTCGAGCGCCACCTGCTCCCAACACCCCTGCAACGCTTCCAAATCGCCCAAGGCTGGAGACGTCACAGCGATGGCTGATTATTCGCCCGCTGTTTCCACTTGTAGAACACCAGCGAATTCTTCCAGAAATACTTCTCCGCCGCCGCGCGTGACCGGGTGGCAAAATAGGCGCGCGCAATATCCACGATCTGGGCCGGTGTCGCCACGCCCCAGCTGTTGGGCCAGTCGGTGCCGAACACCACCCGGTCCTCGCCAAAAGTCTCCATCAACTGGTCCAGCCGCGCCTTGTGGGCGGAAAGACCGCGCTCCTTCTTGGTGCGATGATCGATCTCCGACAGTTTGGCGTAGATGTTGGGCCGGCCATGGATTTCCTTCAGCACCGCGTCATAGCTCGCCTGTTCTTCCGGCTTGGGGTCGAAAGACGGCAGATGGTCCAGCATGATGCGAAGGTTGGGGATCTTGTCGTTGATCTTCACCATGGTCTGCATCAGATCGACGTCCGGATTGGCGCTGTCCATCACCTGGTCGGCATCGGCCACACGCCTGAGGCCATCGATGAATTTGGGATCGTCGATCTGCTTGGAGACATTGCGGCCCCAGATCTTGCCGCAGCGTATCCCCAGGAACATCGGGTTCTTGCGGAAGCGGTTGTAGAGCTCGACGAAATCCGGCTTTTCCGGCTCCAGATCGCCCACGGTGCCGACAAACATGGTGTCGGTCGCCATCTGCTCCAGCACCCAGAGATTGTCCTCGACCCAGGGGCTGGCTTCCAGTTCGATGGCGCCGACGATGTTGAGCGGCTGGGCATAGGCGCGATAGGTGGAGGGCAGCGCCACGCCGTTCTTCTCCTTGGCCCATTCGGGCGATCCGGCATAGGGCACGCCCTGCGGGCGGCGGGAGTCGAACAGATGCACATGGGTGTCGATGATCGGAATGTCCGCCAGCGGAGCGGCTGCTTCCGCAATGCTCGCCCAAAGCGCCGCCGCCGCGCTGCCTGCCAGAAATTCCCGCCGCTGCATGGTCTTTCTCCGATTTGTTGCCTTATTCCGAAACGGGCGCCGCGCGTCCCATATCGACATTGCGGGCTTCCGGGCCCAGATACATCATGGTGGCGATCAGAAGCGCCGCGAAACAGGCCACGATCGCCAGCGCGATGGAATAATTGCCGCCATGGCTCTCGGCGATCTCGGCCTGGAACACCGCATTGACCGAGGCGATCAGGTTGCCCAGCTGATAGACCGTGCCGGCAAAGGTGCCGCGCACACTGGGCGGCGACAATTCGTTGAGATGCACCGGCACCACGCCCCAGGCGCCCTGCACGCAGATCTGCATCAGGAAGGCGCCCAGCGCCAAGGTCACTGCCGTGGGCGCATAGGCCCAGAAATAGATCACCGGCAAGGCCAGCAGGGCCACCAGGATCACGGTGCGCCGCCGTCCAAAGCTCTGGCTGAGGGAGGCAAAGAACAGCCCGCCAATGATGGCGCCGATATTCAGGATCACCGTGATGGTGGTCACCGTCGCGGTGTCGAAGTGATGCTGTTCGCGCAGGAAAGTCGGATAGAGGTCCTGAGTGCCGTGACTGAAGAAGTTGAAGCCCGTCATCAGGAGGATGGCATAGACCGCCAGCTTCCAGTGCTGTTTGATGAAGGGAGTCACCAGGGCCGCCACGATCAGCAGCGGCACCGCCCCTGCCACCAGATACAACAGTCCCTGCTCGCGGCCGAAGCGTTCCAGCACGCTGAGCATGATGGTCAGCACCACCAGCACGCCGCCCAGATGGATCAGGTGCTTGGACAGTTTGACATTGGGCGGCCGGCGGAAGACGGGGGATTCCTGCACCATGAAATAGATGTAGGCCGCCAGGACCAGGCCGGGCAGCAGGCCCACCATGAACATGCCGTGCCAGCCGAAGACGGAATAGATCGCGCCGAACACCAGCGAGGCGACGAGATAGCCGGAAGGATAGCCCGACTGCAGCAGGCCTGAGACAAAGCCGCGCGACTTGGGCTGGATGGTTTCCATCGCCAGGCTGGCGCCGATGCCCCAGATGCCGCCCATCGCCACGCCGAAGAAGGCGCGGATCACCAGGAAGAGGAACAGGCTGGGCGCAAAGGCGGTGGCGAAGCCGAACAGCGAATACAGCAGGATATTGAGGATCAGGATGGGGCGGCGGCCATAATCATCGGCCAGCCGTCCGAACAGGAAAGCGCCCAGCGGCCGCACCGCCAAGGTCAGCGTCAGGGCCAATGCGATGGCAGGGATGTTGACGTCGAACTGCTTGGCGATGTCCGGCATCACAAAGGTGAGGACGAAGAAATCGAAGGCATCCAGGGTCCAGCCCAGATAGGCGGCGGCAACCGCATGCTTCTGCGCGCTTGTCCAGCCTTTGAGTGCGTCCAACGCCATGCCCCGCCCCTTTGCCTTTATCGGGCGAGTATGGCGGGGTCACCGGATTCGGCAACCCCTAACCAACTGATGCGGCGCAATATTTGTGCGAAATACCTCGCGTACAGTCGATCGGATGGCTGGCGCCAAACTCAGCGCGAGGCCAGGGATTTCTCGAGATCCTCAAGCTCATCCTCCTCCAGGACAGAACCCTCGATCTTTTCAAGCCATGCCAGCGCGCGCTCCTCGATGCCCGCTTCATCGGCGGCGGCGAGCGCCCGGTTCAAATCGGCAATCGCATGATCGTTGTTTCCTTGCGCGATCCGGGCCTCGGCGCGGATCAGCCAGGACAAGCCATGGACCGAGTCCATCTCATCTATGGCAACATCTGCCGCCGAGACGGCTTCGGCGAGATTGCCCGCCGCCAGATAGGCCTGCGCCAGGTAGGTCTGATTGCGGGCATCGATATTGGCCTTCGGCAACGCACGAAGCAGATCGATGGCCGGAGCGGGCTCGCCTTTGCGCAGATGGACGAGCGACCTGCCAACTGTCCCCCAATGCCTGGTCGCATTCCGGGCCGCGGCATGGTCGAAAGCCTCGGCGGCCGGATCGAATCGTTCCTGCCGAAAATGGGACCACCCCTGCGCGAGATCGGGAGCACGGCTGCTTTTGCTGAGCTCTTTGTGATGCGCCCAGTCGGCTTCGGCCGATGCCATGTCGCTCTTCAGCGCATGCGCCAGCGCCCGGCGGTCGAACAGAGCGGCCTCCTCAGGCGAGAGCTTTATCGCCCGGTCGAGCAGCGCAATAGCCTCGCCGATGAAGTCGTCATTGTGGAGGTAGAGCGACGCAAGGCGCAACAGAGCGCGCTTGCTGTTCCAGCGCGCCAGATAGAGCGCCATCACGGGCCCGAGAAAGACGGTGGAAGCAATGAGCCCGGTCAACCCCGCCTGTTCCCATTCCCCAAACCGGATCAGACCGGAGCGCGCAAGCCAAGCCGCGAGACAGGTACTGGCCGGCGCCAAAACCGTACCGGTCATGAACCAACTGTCATGGCCTCTGATATCGGCATGTTGCAGGTTACCGTGGGTAATGCCGATCAGAAAACCCATTCCGCCGGCGATTCCATAGGCCCATCCTGCGGCGCCAAGCTGCGCGCCCCAACCGGCCATCACGCCTGTCAGCATCCCCCAGAAAATGCACCAGCCGGCCAGAAAGGCAACCGCCGAACCGGCAAGGCGCCTGGTCGCTTGCCAGACGATGATCGAGACGACGGCCACCACCAACAACCAAACGGCCGGATAAAGGAAAGAATCCCAGAGCGCGCCACTGACCACAATGCCGCCCAGTGCGCCCGCCATACCGGCCACCACCGCCAGCCAGAGCGATGCCAGTAGCTTCGAACCGGTATAGAGCTCGAGATCGGGATCGCTGCGCAGGCTCAGGATTCCGCGGCGCGTGATCTGTATCGAGAAGTCCTCGATCCAGTCATACTTGTCGCGCTCGGCGTCCATGATGCCCTGGCCGGATGTGGCCGTCAGATCAGGTCGATCTTAAACACATACCCCCCGCTGGGGCTGTTCAGCTCCGGAAAACCGGGCCGCGCATACTTGTCGTCGATCGGCCAGCCCGGATGCTCGCCGGCGTCCACGCCATACAGCTGCCCGTCCAGCACGCAGACATCATGCATGTCGCAGGAGCCGGGCACGAAATCCACGAACAGCACCGGCGCACCCGACTTGATGTCGTATTTGATCAAGCCCGGCGTATAGCCCTCATAGCCGGGCACCTTCGGGTTCTGGGTGCCATAGACCTGCCAGATGAAGCCGCCATCCACTTCAATGCCATGCAGCCGCTCGGCATGGGCGGCCGGGAACATGTAATCGCATTCCCAGGTCACCGGATTCATCCGCACAAGCGCTTCGAGCCGGTTGGACTGAATCCACAAGCGGCCGCCTTCGGCATTTTCCCAGGCCAGGCCGTGACAGGAGCCGCCATTGTCCTTGGGTCCGAACGGAATCTGGCGATGGCTGATGGTCTTGCCGTTCATGTCGGTCTGGAAGACGCCTTCCACCGGCGGATTGGGTGGATTGTGCACCGAGGCGCCATTGGCGCCGCTCCAGATAAAGCCGTTGCCCACCGCCATGCCGCTGCAGTCTTCGCACTTGGTGACCACGCTGTGCAGCACCTTGCCCTTGCGGTCCAGCAGCCAGGCGGTTTCCGGCCCCCGGTCATGGCGCTGCTGCTGCACCCAGAAGCCGCGCCCCCCAGGATCGGCGGTGATGGCATTGGGCCATGATGGCGGCGTCAAAAACAATTCCGTGGTCTTGGCCTTGCGGCGCGGAATGGGCTTGGCCTTCATGCTAGCCAGGGTGCGGCCCAGATCGTCGGTGCCCGGCTTTTTCTTTTGCGCTTGCGCGAGTGCCCCAGTCGAAGATGCCGCCAGCGCCGCTGCTGCGGTAAGGAATTGTCTTTTGTCCATGAGAGCCTCCG
>Ga0310811_10001319_pt1 | contig 31377 bp, 20 predicted proteins | sample YCmetagenome_FD_207642 | JGI IMG/M metagenome (GOLD analysis project Ga0310811, IMG submission 207642) | Soil microbial communities from experimental microcosm in Duke University, North Carolina, United States - YC | ecosystem: Engineered > Artificial ecosystem > Soil microcosm > Unclassified ...
GGACGTACGATCTGTAATGCCAGATCCAGAAAGAAGAGATAGCTATCAGATTGTCCACGTTGATGTGCTGAGCGATAGCCACTGAGATCATTATTTTTTGCTGCCAGATAAGGTGGATTGGCTAGAAAAAGATCAACCGCCTGATGATTGCTGCTTTGTTCCCAGGGGAATGCTAACCCATCTGCCTGGTGGATATGCAGATTGCGCAGCGTTTTTATGTGGGGATAATGGGCGGAAAAGGTCGAACGGATCTGCATTTCTGCCAGAAAGCAGGCAATAGGATCAGGATCAAAGCCCCAGATATTATGTTGAATATGCTTCACAAGCATGCCGGGTGAGCGCTTGAACTGTTCTTCGGAAGCCATGAGGCGTCGTACAGCACCGGTAAGGAAATTACCGCTGCCACATGCTGGATCTAAGACCCGCAAGCGTGAGAGGTCTTGATCCGCTGTATAGCCACAGACATCGAGAATCTGCTCAATAAGGCGTGTAGGCGTTGAATAATGCCCACGAATCTTCCGTTCTCTCGCAGGTAAATTGGTTTCATACCAGTGGAGAAAATCAGGTTCTTGTGTCATGAACAGAACAAACTATTTATTTTTTTTCTGTAAACCACTCAATGCTTCCAAAGCCGCGATACGGCCAGCCTCTTTGATACTGGAGGCTTTTCCTTTTCCCAGTAATCGATCCTGGTCATAGACTCCAACCAGGAAAGCACGATCATTGTGACGACCGCTCTGTTCCAAAACCCGGTAGCGTGGAAGGTGTCCGGTCCGTTGCAAAATAATTTTTTGTAGACGCCCCTTGGGATTGGTATCATGTGTTTGATTGCTAAGTTGATCAATCGTTGGGAAGATCGTACGGGCCACGAAAGATCGTGCGATCTCCGTTCCCTGATCGATATGAATTGCCCCCACGATAGCTTCCAGCACATCCGCGCATAATGAGTCGCGTGAACGCTCATTAAAGGTGCGCAGGTTGGCGATATCAACCTGAATAAAAGGGAACAGGCCGAGTTCCTGACCGATTTTAGCCAGGATACGACGGCTGACAACCTCTGATTTTAGTGCGGTCATCTCTCCTTCAGATGCCTGTGGTAACGCACGATAAATATACTCAACAACGTGAGCACCAATGATGGCATCGCCCAGAAACTCAAGGGTATCGTATGAATCTCGGATTGCAGTATCCGGGCAACGTGAATGATGCGTCACTGCTCTTTGTAATAGTGTGCGATCCTGAAATGTAATCTGAAGCAGTGTTTCCAGGGCGGCAAGGTCGTTTACTGCGTCTGTATCATCGAAGTTGCTCATACATCAGTATTATAGCACTTCGACTGTAGATCTGACAGCAGGTTTTGTGACGCTCTGGAACGTTTGCATGAGTGTGAGAACCAGCGTGGCTTGTATGGAAATACTTTAGCAATGTCTCCTATAATAGGATAGAAACAAAACCTCCTTTCATGGGTAATTTGTTGACTACAGGAGTAATAGTGTATGGTTCTGTATGTGTTATGTAGATGGGTATAGGTTTTGTTTTCATTGTATAGAGATGACTACTGGCACCAGCGGCGCGGTAGCCATAGTGGTGTGAGGTAGGTATACTCATGAGATCTTTTTTTTGTGTATGTTGTTTGACTGTTCGTCGCAATATGCGCCTGTTTTTGTTTGCTCTTTTGCTAACAGGTTGTTTGCTGGTTGGATTGCCAGGGAATGCGGAGGCTCATGCGATCCTTTTGCGTTCCACGCCAGCGAGTGATGCGGTTCTTAGCAGTGAGCCAGCGCAAATTCAGATGTGGTTTAGTGAGGATTTGAATCCGACCTTCAGTACTGCAATGGTGGTTAATGTCAATCAGCAGCGCGTAGATCAGGATGATCATCATATTTCGCCCGATGACTCGCGTGAGATGTCTGTCTCACTCAAACCGAATCTGGCTCCGGGTTATTACATTGTAATCTGGCGTACACAATCCGCGGACGATGGACATATATTGGATGGTTCCTTCCGTTTTGGCATCGCTGACGCAACCGGTGCGGTTCCCGGCAGTACTGGAGATTCGTCTTCAGCGGAGAACCTGCTCGGCGGAAATGCTGTTTCGTCTGCTGGTGCGAACGGTCAGATGGATGGAGCGACCTTCTTCAGTTTCTTGATGATTACGCTGGTTGATCTGGGTGTAGTGTTCTGGGTTGGGGCGCAACTGTGGAGCACGTTTGTGATGCAGGCCAATAGTGCGGACTCACAGGAACAGCAAGATGCGGAGCAGGTGGCTGATGCTCGCTTTCTACGCAGATTTTCATTGCCCACGTTACTGATATTGCTGTTTGCCAATATTGGTGTTCTGATTGGTCAGGCGTTGCAGATTACAGGTAACAGCATGATACGGGCTTTGTCGCCGCATATTCTCTTTGGACTGATGCAGAATGGGCATTTTGGCACATTCTGGACGATGCGTGAAGTCGTAGTCCTGCTGGCAAGCGTGTTGACCTGCTATAGTTTATTCCGTCTGCGTACAAGTGAGCAGCGTGTAAGTGGCTTGATTTCCTGGGTCAATCTGGTACTTGGTCTGGCTCTCATCATGGCTTTGGTGCTGTCCGGGCATGCTGCTGCGGTTACGAGCAATGTGCTGGCGTTCGCGATCTGGGGTGATTGGTTGCATCTATTTGCCGCTTCTCTGTGGGTGGGTGGTATGCTCTATCTCTCACTTGTTTTTTTGCCCGTATTGCGAGGAAAACAGTTTCATGAGCAGACGCAGATTCTATTAACTATCCTGCCATGTTTCTCTCCTGTAGCAATAGCAGGTGTCGTGCTGATGGCGGTAACCGGACCATTTAACGCCACTGTCCATATGTCCTCGTTTGCTCAATTGGTGACGACTGCTTATGGTCGGGCCTTAACCGTAAAGATTGTGCTGGTGATTGCAATGCTGGCGACAAGTGCCGTGCATGTCTTCATTTATCGTCGGCGTTTGGCGGGGGATTTTGCTCGTTATCGGCAAGTTAGCGCTGGTATGTTAGCGGCGGATAATGCAGATGATGAGTCGTCGGAGCAGATGCCAATTGTTGCTGGTGATGTGAAGATGTTGGAAGCCAGTGTGCGCGGGCAGACACAGCGCTTACAACGGATACTGCGCTGGGAACCGTTATTGGGCGTTGCTGTATTGGCCTGTACGGGTCTGTTAAATGTTTTTGCGGGTACACTTACCCCTGTGGCTGCCAATCAGTCACAGCCATCACAACAGGTACAGGTAAAGCCCTATAATGCGACGGTCAAGACAACTGATGGGGCATTTACCGCGAAGATTGCGGTGTCGCCAAATCACTTTGGTTCCAATATGTTTACAGTGACAGTATTTGATAAGAATAGCAAGCAGGATGCAAATGTTGGTGTTTCCGTGTACGCAACTATGATGGATATGCAAATGGGGACCGAAACTATTAATCTGCAACCAGATGGGCAAGGTCATTTCAGTGCTAATGGAGATTTGAATATGAGTGGTCACTATCAATTGCGTATTCAGATCCGTACGCCGCAAAATACCATGAGTGAAGGGACCACAACCATGTATACGCCATTTTGACGGGTCGATTACTAAAAATAGAAAGAGCACAGGAATACATAGCACCTGTGCTCTTCTTCTGGTTGTGTGTTATCGATAACCTTATTCTTTCGTGACGACCGCAAGTATTTCTGGCGCTTTTGTCAGGATACGAGGCGCAACCAGCCATGTGACCAGACCATAAATGACCAGGCCATAGGCGAGTGCTGCTGGCAAGGTAATGATCCAGAGCCATTGCAGATGGAAAATGATCGGCAGGGCTACCGCTGCTCCAACTGGAATGAGAATGGCGATCAACGCATAGAAGGCCAGACCAGACATCAATGTGCGCAAACAACCACCGGAGGCCGTTAAATTCCCCTGTGTCTGGAAACCACGTCGCGCCAGTCGCATTTTCTGCGGCAACATCACTGAGGTGAAGTTCCCCAGGCCAATCGTCGTGAATATCCCTGTCAGACCCACAATCACCGCCGGGAGTGTTAATGCCCATGCATGTGTGAGTATCAGCGTAATTGTCAGCAGGACGATCAACTCTATGATGCCCACCACAAAGATCGCAACATTTTTCCCGATCAACAAATGGACTGGTTTGATAGGTAAGAGAAAGAGCGTCGTCAGGCTCTGGCGTTCGAGTCCCAGGGTGTTATACGTAAGTCCGAAAAGGGATAGTAGCGGGAAGAGTGGCACAATCAGAATCGCCCAGGAGCCGATTCTTGAGAAAAGGTTTCCCGATCCGCTTGCCGAAACGAAGTTAAAGCCAAAGTACACGATCAGAAAAATGACGGATAGCAGTGACTGGAGAAACACGGCTTTGATCTGTGGATCACGCCAGTAGTATTTCCATTCTTTCTGGATAATTGCGGCAATCGGCACTGGAATAAGGTGATTGGATTGGCTGACCTGCACAGGTGCATTGGCCGCCATCGTTCTATTTTGACGACGACGTGTTGCTCGTGCGGTCCCACCGGATTCCGCGGCTGTCAGACCACGTTCAACGATCAATTGCCAGCAGTAGAGCAGCACACCGCTGATGATCAGTAGTGCCGCCAACCAGACGAAACTGATGCCCCAGTTTCCGATTGCAGCCTCCTGAATAGCGCGAGCCGCCATACCGGGTGGTAGCCATTGGAGATAGGAGGAAAACGACGCATGTAATATAGTGCCTGCCGTATTCTTGGTGAATATTGTTCGCGCCGCGATATTACAGGCATAGCCGGATGATGAGAGGAGAATGACAATGATAATGCTCAGATCGCGGAAACGTCTGCTTTGCAGAACCCGTTGTAACAGTGCTAATACAAGCTGACTTATCGCGACAAGCTGGACATAGAAGATGAGCATTGTCAGGAGCGCCATCAGTGCCAGCGGGAGCGAGGTGGCCCAACCAACAACCACAGCAGCCAGCACAAGGACGAGTCCAATGGTTGGGATGTCCAGCAACGTTGATACGATCAGGCTCGACATCAATTCGCCTCGTGTGAGGGGAAAGAGCGCAAGCTTTGAGATGTCCAGTCCTTCATTCGCAGTAAATTCGAGTACTGGCAGGATAATCCAGAGCACATAGAGCGCGGTCAGCACCAGATAGAGTACCTCTGTGTTTTCCGGCGATGGGAGAAAGCGGTACGCAAAGTACGTTCCTATTGCGATTGCGACTCCTGCACTAAAAACGAAGAGGAACAGGACGATAGAGCCAATAATGCTTGCAACATTTCTTGTAAAACCACGGGTGAACATCTTCCAGCGGAGCCAGAAAAGCCAGCGTAATTTTGTACTATGAATAATCATCTCTGATTTTCCTCTACCTAATCCAGCCAACTCAAATTGTGATTTTCGTTGCGTACACCAATTACATTCAGGAAAATGTCTTCCAGTGATGCGTCTTTATCGCTACCACTGGCTCGTTCGCGTAGTTCCTGAATGCTGCCTTCGGCGACCAACGTGCCCTGATTAATAATGCCAATGCGGGTACAGAGCCGTTCAACGACCTCCATAATATGGGAAGAGAAGAAGATGGTGGTTCCGCGCTGTGTGAGTTCGTGCAGAATGTCGCGAATCACACGTGAACTGACCGGATCAATCCCCTCAAATGGCTCATCCAGAAAGAGCACCTGCGGGCGATGGATGATCGCTGCCGCCAGCGCAACTTTCTTACGCATACCCACTGAATAATCAACGATCAATTTATCCGCATCGTTGACCAGATCAAGAATGCGCAGGAGTTCTTCGGCACGTCGTTGAATATCTGCTTCTGGCAGTCCATACATATGTCCAGAGAAGATAATAAATTCACGACCAGAAAGGCGCTCATATAAGTTCAGATATTCTGGAAGGACACCCATCAGCGCACGAGCACGTAATGGATCCTGCCAGACATTCACATCTCCCACCCACACATTGCCACTGCTTGGACGTAAGAGGCCCACCATCATTTTGATCGTCGTTGATTTTCCTGCGCCATTTGGTCCCAGGAAGCCAAAGAATTCGCCTGCACGTACTGTCAGGTTCAAATGATTCACTGCGATTTTTTTGTCAAAGGTACGCACAAGGTCACGCGTAATGATTGCGTAGCGTTCCTCTGTCTGTGACGGTTGTGTCATGGCTGGTTGTTCCTGTGGCGAGAGCGAGATTGATGAATCGGGATCTGGAAACGTTGTCATAAAAGTCCTTTCTGAATACCCTCAGTATTTCTCGTAGAGAGAAATGTATTGATAAAATCTTCCTGTTTACTATTGTATAGGATTATTCAGTGCAGAATTACATATTTTATTTTATCACTCTGTATATTGCAGATAGCTATAAAGTATATAACATATAGCTATTTTAATGTCAATAACCATACTGATATAGACGCAGAATAGTTGTATCTATCAAAAGGAAACCTTATTGTGCGAAGGAGCACATATGCCCTGTATAGAGATGAAAAAACGGATCCGGAGTTGGTAAGATGAGGTTGTATGGTATTAAAAAGGGTTCCTTCATTGTGAAGGAACCTCTTATTGTTGCGCTGATCCTATAGGATGCGTGGAACTGACATAAGAAAACAGGTGTTTCTCTGTTAGTTCACCCAACCATCGGGTCTTTTTTCACGAATATTGACCGAGATGGTATGGCTCTGCATATTCTCTTTATCTTCTGCGATGCGTTTTGGCAACTCAGAAATATCGACCCGGTGCCAGTAGGCGGCTGGGAAGAGTCCGATGCCGATTGCCAGCGCGGCAGAAATTTCTGCCTGGTTGATAGGGAGTCCAGCGGGCAGTGTGAATGGTAGATGCTGAATGATGCCAGAGACAACCAGCACACTGAAGGCGAGGGCCACGAGTTCAAGGAAACCTGCCACATAGTAAGTCAGTAGCTCGACATGTTTCTTTTTGCGAAAGACAATCGCTAATACGACATTGAGCAGGAACAGGAATGCAGCAACGCCGAGTGTCACAGGGGCAATTGCTATAGAGCGGACCATTGGTAAATCCGCCATCACAATGTTTACGGACGACATTGTCGTCGTGATAGTAGTCAACGAAACCTCCATTTCGCGTGCATATCTGTATTACAGAATAAAAAGACAATGATGTCATGTATTTTTACGCCCATTGAGTGATAGGTGATGGCATAACCATCTACCGCTCATCGCGTATTTCAGTAAAGATGAATGTCAATTATTGTAGAGCTTAAGATCAGTGAATGCAACCTGAGAACCTTTTTCGGCAACCATCATACCAAATTCTCCAGGTTTGAGTTTGCTATCTGAAGCCGAACCAACCTGCTTGCCATTAACGGAAAAGGTATATTTGCTGCCCTGAGCAGATACAGACAGGGTATTTGAGGCATTGCCAATGTGAAACTCACTTCCTACTTTGTGTGACCAGATTGCGCTACTTAAACTGTTCTGGTCTGTGTATCTGACGAATTCATATTGTCCGCCGCTATGGCTGTTTGTGACTCTGAACATATAGAAGTTATTATTAGTTACGTTATAATCAAAGACCAGACCAAATTTGTTGTAGGGTGAGTTATAGTCTCCTTTTACTTCTTTCATTGTGAGTGCATATGTGTAATTGACAGGCGTTGTCTCATTCCACATCACGGTATATGACATATATTGATTGGTGGGACTAATATTATAAGTATTATTCTGAAACCAGAAATGTCCATCGGTGCCGTTCTGTGCTGCTTGTTTCCAACCATGAATGTTTGCCGTAAGCGGATCTTCGAGAATGAGATTGTTCTGCATTGCCGTTGCCGTGGCGTTGAATTGTGCAGTCGCATTCGCTCCGGTATTTGTTGATGACGTTGTATTATTGGTGTTCCCGTTATCTGCCACTGTTGTTGTTGAGGAAGACGATGAGGAGCGAGTGAGCAGGTAGACGCTCGAACTGAAAATGACCAGCAGCACAATTCCGATCAGAGCAATCATTTTGCTATTTTTCTTGACCTTGCCCTTGAAGGAAGGATCTTGTGGTACTGCGGGTGGTGGGAGCATACCTGTGCCGCCCATGCCCGGCTGGGCGGGGAGGATACCCGTCATATATTGTCCGGGTTGACCGGCAACCGGAACTTTGACGACCTTCACCGCTTGATTGAGGGTAAGCATACCAGTCTGACCACTATAATCTCCGACTGTGTTGGGTAATGCATTGGTTGCGCCAAGCATACCCGTGACATTTCTGGTAGGGGCAGCAGCTTCGGGATTATTTATCTCTGCGCCAGCTTGTTGTCCGTTGAAGTTCAGTTGCAGTGTAGCAAATTGTTGGGTGGGGGATTGGGCTTCCCCAAACGGTTGTGGATTAAAGAGCATGGAGGGCTTGAGCATCTGGCTACCGCCAGCAGGTTGATCCATCAGGGGACTTGATGTTGGCCTGGAGAAATCCATCTGTGGCATTGTTCCATTATTATAGTTGAATGGTTGTTGCAGCGTTGCATCGTCAGGAGGTATCACACCGGGAGCCATTGGTGAGTTTTGCAAGGATTGTTGCATATAGTCAGCTTGCCCCACAGGTTCCTGAATGGTGTTGTTTTGTTGCCAGCCGGGAAGTACGGCATGGCCTGGGAATGCGCGTGGTGCCAGTATGTTCCTGGGGCGAGCTGATCTTGCTTTCGGATCAGGTTCCGCAGGTTGTGGCTGCATATTGCCAAATTGTGTTGGTCCCTGTTGATTATTCATATTCCTCACCGATGGTAGTGATGTGTATTAGACGATAGTAGACAATATCGCGTAAAAAATTTTTTTTTGTGCATTGCCTTCATGACGATGCAAGCAACCAACATGTTAGATAATTGAGCCAGTTCTGCTGAACTTAGTTCACCCAGCCATCGGGCCTTTTCTCACGAATATTGACCGAGATGGTCTGGCTCTGCATTTTCTCTTTATCCTCTGCCATCCGTTTTGGTAACTCAGAAATATCGACCCGATGCCAGTAGGCGGCGGGGAAGAGTCCGATGCCGATTGCCAGCGCGGCAGAGATTTCTGCCTGGTTGATAGGTAAGCCAGCAGGCAGGGTGAATGGCAAATGCTGAATGATGCCAAAGACGACCAGCACACTGAAGACGAGGGCCACGAGTTCGAGAAAGCCTGCTACATAGTAAGTGAACAGCTCGATGTGTTTGTTTTTACGGAAAATAATCGCCAGAGCCACATTGAGCAGGCATAAAAAGATAGACACGCCAAGTGTCACAGGGGCAATGGCGATAGAACGGACCATTGGCAGGTCTGCCATCACGATGCTTACGGACGACAATGCCGTAGTAATAGTAGTCAACGAAGCCTCCATCTTGCTAGCGGGATGTGCTACACAGTATGAATTACAATGACATATATTGTTTTTTACGCTCAGATGAGCGATAGGCGGTCATGCGTGCCACCTATCGCTCATCTGAGTACCTACAAGTGTTGTTTATCCAGGCAGTGTTTATCTGGAAAGGGCAAAGTTATTAAAGGCAACGGTTGTTCCCTCTTGCGCGACCATCATACCGACTTCACCGGGTTTGAGTTGCGTATCCGTTTTGGTACCGATCTGTGTTCCATTGATACTAAAGGTAAACTTGCCACCTTGAACTGTTACCGACATCGTGTTTGAACCATTGCCGATGTGGAATTCTTTTCCAACATTGTGGGACCAGATTGGCGTAGACCAGGAATTTTTATCCGATGCTTTATAGCGGACAAATTCGTATTTGGCATGATTCTTACTATTGATCACACGTAAACAATAGAATGAAGCATTATTTCCATTTGCGTCGGCATTATAATCAAAGATAATGCCAAACTTATTGAACTGGGAATTATCGTCTGCCGAGAAATCTCCTTTGACCTCTTTCATTGATAAACTGTAAGTAAAGTTGGCTGGAGTTATTTCGTTGTACAGGACTGACTCAGATATGCTCCCCTGGGCTGGACTGATTTCATATGAACCGTTGGCGAACCGGAAATCTCCATACGTAGGGCTATTTTGAACCAACCAACCATTGATCTTTTGGGTCAAAGGATCTTCAAGGATAAGATTCGCTTGAACCGCCGTCGCCGTAGCGTTGAACTGGGCAGTTGCGTTTGCCCCGGCATTAGCAGATGTGCTATTCGTGTTTCCGGTACCAGCCATCGTCGTTGGCGTAGATGATGAAGGGCGGGTGAGCAGGAAAATGCTCGAACTGAAAATGATCAGCAACACAACCCCAATCAGAGCAATCATTTTGCCATGCTTTTTGACCTTGCCCTTGAATGATGGATCAGCCGGTGCCGCTGGCGGTGGCGGTGGCAGCATACCAGTACTACCCATGCCCGGTTGGACCGGGAGGATACCCGTCATATATTGTCCGGGTTGACCAGCAACCGGAACTTTGACAACCTTCACGGCCTGATTGAGCGTGAGCATGCCTGTCTGACCGCTATATTCACCTACTGCGGTATTGGGAGTATCGATGGCACCAAGCATACCCGTAACGCCTTTAGCAGGTGCCGCCGCGTTAGGATCAGCACCACCTTGCTGCGCGTTGAAATTCAATTGCAGCGTGGCGAACTGCTGGGTAGGTGATTGACTTTCCCCGAAAGGTTGTGTCGGCTGATCGATATTCTGTGTTACCCCATTGGCTTGCAGATTGAATGACATTGGTGGTTTGAGCATCTGGCTGCCGTCGGTGGGCTGTTCCATCAGAGGACTGTTTGTTGGATCAGGGAAGCTTGCCTGTGGCACCACTCCGATGTCGTAAAATGGTTGTTGTTGTGTTGCCTCATCAGGGGCGAAGTTTGTCGGAGCCATTGGTGAGTTTTGCAAGGACTGCATAGAATCAGGTTGTCCCACTGGCTCCTGGGCTGTGTTTTCCTGCTGCCAACCAGGGAATGCAGTACGACCAGGGAAATTGCGTGGTGCCAGTATATTTCTGGGGCGTGCTGGTTGTTCGCCTGGATCAGATCCAGCGTTCCATGGTTGATGATTGCCAAACTGTATAGGTCCTTGTTGATTATTCATATCCCTCACCGATGGTAATGGTGTATGTTGAACGACTGTAGATGATGTTGGTGCGGCTTGCTCATCGAGCGGAGCCGCGGGTGGTATTGGCGTGAGCTGTTTCTCCTTCACGCCTGCCGAAAGTATGAGCGATTCATCCGCGTTGGGGAGTAAGAGTTCACTATCCCCTGAAATCGCGGCGGCAATTGGTTTCGCTGCTGGTTTTGCTGGTGTGGCAGATACAACAGGAATATTTGCCTGAGTCATAATATAAGACAGAGAGCTCATGGGCATACTGGTCATCGAGATAATGTTCTCTTGCCCTTCCTGCTGTGCTTCTTCTTTGCCCTGGATCTGCTCTAACGCTTGCCCAGCATGTGCCAGTATTTCCGGTATCGAACGTATTGCTGGTTCCGCGTTGTTGCCGGCTTTTTGATCTGTTTGTTGGACAAGCATAGGATTGATTGCTTTATGGGCGTCAGTTCCCGGTTCTTTTCTGGCTTCAGGTACAGAGCGAATTGCCTCATGAGAATCGGTCGTAGGCGTAGTCATAGTTGAGCGCCAGACGGGATCAAACAGGCTGCGCGGGCGGCTGCCCGGCATATGCTCCTCTCCGATCTCAAGTGGGGTATCTCCGATCTGAACACCCGCAGCTTCAAGGGCCAGACGGAGTTCTTTCGCCAGTTCATGAGCATGACTATAGCGGTCGGATGGTTTTTTTGCCAGTGCGCGTAAAATAACCTGTTCAGCCTCTGGAGGAAGATCAGGGCGGAGAGCACGTAGCGGCGGCGGTGTCAGATTCAGGTGTTGCATCGCCACCTTCATGGGCAGATTATCCGTGAAAGGTACTGTGCCAGTCACCATGTGATAGATAAGGACACCAAGAGAATAGATATCGGCTCGATTGTCTACCTCTTTGCCAAGTACCTGTTCGGGCGACATATAGTCAGGTGTGCCCATCGGTGTGCCAGCTTCAGATAAAGGATTATTCGAGATCGAATGATCATCAGTAATAATCTTTACCAGCCCGAAGTCGGTCAGTAGCAACCGTTTTTCTGGTGTCATCAAAATATTGGCAGGTTTAATATCGCGGTGAATAATACCTCGTCCATGAGCAAATTCTAGCGCTGCCGCAATCTGTTCGACATAAATGACGACCCGTGCCAGTGGTAATCTGCCCTCGATGTCCAGTTCATTGCCTAGCGTTCCGCCGCCTATATATGGCATGACCAGATAGGCAAGACCATCACGTTCACCATATTCATGCACAGGCACAATATTGGGATGTTCCAGCGATGCAGCCGCATCGGTTTCGCGGCGGAAGCGCTCCAGAAATGCCTTATGCTGTTGAGGTTGCAGTGCTATTATGGGTAAGAGCACTTTGACCGCTACCTGACGTTTGGGCCGTGTTTGCTGGGCAAGATAGACTGCGCCCATACCTCCACGTCCAATGATTGTTTGTAGTGTACAAGTGCCAAGCACTTTTCCACACAATGCTTCTGCGTTCATGCGATCTTTTCCCTTTATGCCATCGATCCTTGTAGAGGGAATTGTGTCAAGAATGACCACGTTCCCCGGTTTTTTTCCCTCTCCCCAGTAGTAGCAACACTTCTGCCTTTCCAACAGATGAAACTGATAAGGTGAGAAAACGACTGTGTTTATAAGCGACCGGCCAGTTTTCTCATAGACAGCAACCTGAGCCTATTAGTGATGAGTAAGAAGCAGGTTACTAAATGCCACTTCCGTTCCATTGTTATTCACAATCATGCCCACTCCTCCAGATGTGTAGGTTGTATCCTGGAAGGTTTTCGACAGTTGTTTGCCATTTACGGTGACGGTAAAGGTACTACCATTCATCAGTATTGTAATAGTATTTTTCCCCTTACCCTGATGGAATTCACTGCCAAGTGGGAGCTGTCCATTTTTGACCTGTGTCCATGGACTGGTTGCATTACTATCATCGTAACGCCACAATTGGTACTGTCCGCCTTTCGTGTTCGTGACAACGAAGCTATAAAATGTCCTTACCAGCTTGCCATTTTTTTGTTGCTGGTTAAAGCGGAAAATCATGCCAAAGGCATCTTTGGATGTGTCATCGCCTTTTATTTCTTGCATTGTCAACGTATAAGCGACCGTACCAGTTAGCGTTTCATCTGGTAGAATGACTGCGTTTCCTTGATTGCCAATATCTGTAATATCATATGCATTATCTTTAAATGCATATTGATTGGCGGGAGTGGTTCTCCAGTTATGGATATTGCTACTTAAAGGATCAGACAAAATGATATTTGCGTTTGCTGTTGCTGTGGCCTGTACCTGAGCGGAACTCAGACCGTTTGTTTGTTGTGGAAACAGATTTCCGGCGACGCCCTGACTATTGGTAGAATGGGTAAATATGAAAGCACCAATAGAGCCAACTAACAAAACGACAATTAAGGCCACAAGTGTGATGCCCATCCACGGCTTGTTACGTTTGCCCTGTGGTTTTTCTTCATCTTCCGCATATTTCGTGAATGGCAGTAATCCGGTGACGTACTGCCCTGGTTGACCTGCGACAGGTACTTTGATGACCTTAACCGGGTCGTTTAACGTCATTGTGTTAGAGCGGGCAGGTACAAGTGCGCCTGTGGGATTACGTAAAGCCCCTGTTCCCATGTTGCCAGCCATTGGAGTAGGTACCGGAGCCAACTGTGTTTGTGGCTGTGGTGACCAGTCTGGAGCATAGGCTGTGTTCGCTGCCAGTGGCATCTGTTGATTCATTGCCGCTGGCATTGGTTGAATGGGTGCGATAGGAGCGGGGGCCATAGCGCCAGTTCCCATTGTGCGCGTCATCTGACCTGTTGCTGGTCGGGTGTTGTCGATGCCGGGGAGTGTCGGCGGAGCCGGTACAGCGGCACGACCTCCCATCGGGCTTGGACCTTGAGGGCGAGAAAGTAGCCCTCCACCAGCGGGTTTCGCAAATGTCGGCGCTGCTGATTGTTGATTGACTGGCTGAAAGCCACCAGTGCGAGAGAGGAGTCCGCCACCATTTGGTGTTTGAGGCGGAGTATTTGGTCTGGCACCATGACGAGCGAGCAACCCGCCACCATTTGGTTGTGGTGCTCTGGCAGGAGCAGCCTGTTCTGCCATATTTTTGCTTATCTTTGGAAGTGAAGCTGTTTGCCGCATAGGATCGAATTGCCCTTTCGGTACTGCGATCCGCGAAGCAGTTGAACCGCTTAGCAGACCGGCCCAGGTAGAGGTCGCTTCAACAGTGATGCCTGAACGAACAAGGGCTGAGCGGAAAGCGTCGGTGAGGTCCTGTGCGGACATATACCGCTCTGCTGATCGCTTCGCCATTGCGCGTAAAATAACCTGTTCCGCCGCGATAGGCAGATCAGGACGCAGGATTTGTGGTGAAGGTGGTGGTACTTGCAGATGCTGCGCCGCGATTTGCATGGGCGTTTCACCCTGAAAAGGTGTGGTACCGGTGAGCATCTGGAAGAGAATGACGCCCAGCGAATAGATGTCTGATCGGGGGTCCACTTCTCCACCAATGACCTGCTCCGGGGCCATGTAATCAGGGGTTCCAACCGGGGCTCCAGCGCCTGTGAGGCGTATTTGCGGAGCCTGACCCTCAGCGATGATTTTTACCAATCCGAAATCTGTCAGGAGTAAACGACCCTCCTGGGTGACCATTATATTCGCGGGTTTGATATCACGGTGAATGACACCATGCTCATGCGCAAAATCCAGTGCGATGGCAATCTGTTCTATATAATCAAGGGCTTTTGAGAATGATAATGGCCCTTGGCGTTCAAGCTCATCACGCAGGGTGCCACCTTTAATATATGGCATAACAAGATAGGCAATACCATCCTGTTCACCATATTCATGGACAGGCATAATATGAGGGTGTTCGAGTGAAGCCGCTGCATCGGTTTCGCGGCGGAAACGTTCCAGGAACGCTGCAAGTTGGTTTGGTGAGAGTTGTGTTATCGGCAAGAGCACTTTGACGGCAACCTGACGGCGTGGACGCGATTGTTGTGCGAGAAAGACTGCTCCCATGCCACCTTGCCCGACCAGTTTCTCTAATTTGCAGGTTCCCAGTACCTTGCCAATCAATGATTCAGCGTTCATTAAATTTTAACCCCTCTTCTGCAACTGACGCTTAGAAGTGCCTGCGTGTTGTTTTTTCTTTGTTCCCCTCTTCCTGCCTTCCCTTGCCATACCTGTACCTTTACCTTTGTACATATTATTCAACTTCGTTGCTTCTGACAATGTATTAGCCTGTCGAGCATGACCAAAGTAATGTCTATTACTGCTTCAAATCATACTTCCATACGACTTGTTATTGCTGAATGTTGACCATGATGTATCAATTATGAAAAGAGCGGAATTGTAGACATTCTGTGCCGCTATGTATCATGGCTGAGATTAAAGAGGAAATGAATATCGATACTCAGGAGGAATAGAAGTAAAAACGTATTTTATCGTTGTTTCTGTTGTGAGAGAGCATCAGGAGCAGATGCGATGATGCTCTCTCTGGCTGCTGGTTTTTGAAAATGTTTGTTATAGATCGCCAACAAATGACTGTGGGTCTTCCAGACCCTGGGCATCGCGATCTTCTTCCGCATCCATAGGGACGACCTCTCCCTCTATTGGTGTTGCCATTGAGGGAACGGTGCGGCTTTGAATGATAATGCCATGTAAGAGTGATGCTGCTGCCTGACCGATCAATGGCCGTAGCCGTTCCAGTTGTTCTCGCTGTTGCTGTAGTTGTTCGGCCCGGCGGCGTTGATGAGCAGGAGCCATCTGTCCCTCGGTCATGAGTGGTGAAATGTGTTCCCAGGTATCTCGTCCATCCAGTACCTGTCCAAGCGCGGCCTGAAGCTGTTGCAGCAGATCGATAGTCTGGTTGATGAGCATAAGAATGTCACCCTCCGCCAGATCAATGCGGCGGAGCAGACCACTCAACGACATTTTGCGTGACCAGGACAGGATCAGTCCATGAAACTCTGGTATAAAGCCCGGCGAGAAGGCTATATTGGCACGCTCTTCAATACCGCGTACATGTTGAATAATATGCCAGAGTTCGCGTCTGGTTTGTGTCAGCCGTCCATGCAGGACATGGCGGTTGTTCAACCGGCGGTCATTATCATAAGTAAACCAGCTACAGACTTCCGCGATCTCCCCCGCCGAGAGTCCATCAAGGAGGCCATTAGTAATCACCTCGATCAGGATAATGCCAGCCGGGTGGAACATATTACGGAGCAGACGTCCTTTGATGGTGAGCTGATCATCCTGTCCAATGTAGCCTAAGGCACGCAAGGAGAAGATAGTGCCATCCAGTTCCGCCGCGCCAGCCCGGCTCAGTGGGAAGTCACCAATGCGCTCGCGACGACGTTCAAGCGTCTTTTCTGCTTCAGCGACTGCCGCTAATTTCTTTTTCTTGCCCGACTTACTCGCTTTACGATAGCGTTTTTCCAGACGGCTCAGTTCATTGTATTCCCATATCAGATAGCGCTGAAATTCGCGCAGGCTGGAGGCGCAGATACGGCGTAAACTTTGCAGATCACCGGGACGCCAGAGGTTGAGCACTGAGTTGTAGCGGATGATGAAGGAACTGGTAACAGGTAGCATATCTCCGGTAATGCGCTCGAAAGACGGTTCAAATGGTTCCCATTGTGAGTAAGGGATAATGGCTGCGCCGCGTGTGTCCATACCACGACGTCCTGCGCGACCTGTGACCTGACGATATTCATTTGGCGTCAGGAGTCGCATCTCCTGACCGTCGAATTTACTTAAACTACCAATGACCACAGAGCGAGCCGGCATATTGATACCAAGGGCCAGCGTATCGGTCGCGAAGACCGCTCGCAGGAAGCCTCGTTGGAAAAGTGTCTCCACCAGCACTTTCAGGCCCGGTAACAGTCCTGCATGGTGAAAGGCCAGACCACGTGGGAGTAAGTTTAATAGCGAATGGACCTGTTGCAGATTACGATCTTCTTTCGGCAGATGTTCAAGCCAGATGCCGATCTCTTCACGGATTTTTGCCTCTTCTTCGGGCGTCGTAAAGCTGTGGAGGGCGGCGCTCATGGCTCCTTCTTCCACAACTCGTCGTCCCGGCAGAAAGTAGAGGCAAGGGAGCATATCGGCATCGCGGAGAGCGGTGAGCATCTCACCTGATTCTACTGGCTTACGTATTTTAGGACGTTTGCGTCGGGCGGGTTCTGCTTCAGTATCGGAGGATGTAATGGCTTCAAGATTGGTGTTGTTGTTACCGGTTGTATCTGTCTCAGTCTGTGTCTGTTCTTCTGCTGTCTCTTCATCATCACCAAAGGAATAGACACGACCACGACCGCCGCGTTGTGCCAGTTTTGCTTCACCACCGACATGGGGAAAGCGTGCGACACGGTTGCCATCGGCATCCTGAACCAGATGCAATTTCCCATCGAGAAAATAGAAGTGTTCCAATGGGACTGCACGCTCTTCATGTGTAACTAAAGAGATAGGGCGATGGACACGGCTAATCCAATTTGCGAGGTCTTCAGCATTGCTAACTGTAGCGGAGAGTCCCACCAATTGGACATGTGGTGGTGAACAGATGATGGCCTCTTCCCAGACCGGGCCACGGCCAATATCGCTCAGATAGTGTAATTCATCAAAAACAACAAAACCGATTTCTGCTAGTGATGATGCACTGCTACTACTGATTTGTGAGGGATCGCTCCCATCTTCAAGGAGCATATTTCGATAGACCTCTGTGGTCATAATGACAATAGAGGCCCGACTGTGTTCAACAATATCACCGGTGACAAGGCCGACATTCTCGGCACCGTACGCATCGCGTAAATCCCGGTATTTTTGATTGGAAAGGGCTTTCAACGGTGTTGTATAGATGACCCGTTGATGACGCTGTTGTGCTTGCCAGATGGCGTATTCTGCGACAAGTGTTTTGCCAGTGCCGGTTGGCGCGGCGACTAACACTGATTGTCCGCGAGCAAGCTCATCCATTGCTTCTAATTGAAACGTGTCAATTGGGAATGGATAACGTGCAGCGAAGGTTTGTATATCTGTCTGGCGGTCTTGTTCGGTTCCCACGTATTCTTCCATCTTTATGCTACATTACACTACCGATAGTTTCGCACTATTGTAGCATCTCTCATATCTATCCTACAAGGAGTAAGCTGTCAATGTTCTCTGTTTTGTGCCAGGGCTGTTTTTAGCTGGTTGAGTGACACATTGCCACCTGAACAGATAATGGCAACTTTTTAGCACGCAGTTTTGAACGCTGCTTGTATGCTCCTGCCAGAACTGCTGCTCCTGCTGATTCTGCCAGTGTGTGCGCTCGTTCAATCATCCAGATCATGGCCTGAGCAATTTCCTGCTCGCAGATCAGTTGGAAATCATGCAGATATTGCCATCGTATGCTTTGTGGTAGCGCAAAGCTTGATTCGGTCGCCAGCATCCACCTGATGCCTGCCTGATAGTATTGTACATTGTTCCGTTGTATTATGGCTATGTTTAATGCTCTCGATTAGTATTGGAATTTGCCTGTTTGTATCGTAGCGTGTGGGTGATATTTGTAATATATGACAATGCTCCTATATAAGTATGGCTTTTGCTTGCAACTTCTTGCATGCTTCGCTATACTACAGAGGACAAATGAATATCCTCCAACGGTGATGAAGAGGAGTATCCTGTATGTGGATAGCAGCGAACCGATAGATGGTGAAAGATCGGTGATCTATGGCAGGAGAAAGGCGCTTCGGAGTTGGATTGTTCCTAAATGAGTGGCTTCACTAGTTTTGCAAGTGAAGAAGCAGGGTGGAACCGCGCATAGCGCGTCAAACGTAGTAGCCCCAGGCCTACGCACGCGCATTCGTCCCTGGGCATTAGAAAAGCCTGGGATAATTTGCGGAGGAAACCACTCATGACCCAAACTGAAGAGAATGCTTCAGAAATAACCGGGACTCCTCTTGTTCCGATTGAAAAGATCGTTTCTCTGTCGAAACGTCGCGGTTTTGTCTACCCCAATTCAGAGATTTATGGTGGCGTTGCTGGTATCTATGATTTCGGCCCGCTGGGTGTTGAGTTTCGTAACAATATCAAACGTTACTGGTGGTGGTCGATGGTCCAGCAGCATGATAATGTTGTAGGCATCGAAGGTGCGAATATCACACATCCTCGTGTGTGGGAAGCCAGTGGTCACATTGAGAACTTCGTTGATCGTCTGGTGGACTGCAAAAAATGCCGCCGCCGTTTCCGCATCGACCATCTGGACCCCGCTAATCTGGAGCAGCATAAATGTCCCGTCTGCGGTGGTGAGTTAACCACGGAGCCACGTGTCTTTAATCTGCTGATGGAGACTTATCTGGGTGTTGTTGAAGGCGATCGCATGAAGACCTATCTGCGTGGTGAAGCCTGTCAGAACATCTATCTGGATTATGACAATGTGCTGAAATCCTCGCGTATGCAGGTGCCTTTTGGGATTAGCCAGATTGGTAAGGCTTATCGTAACGAAGTCACACCGGGTAACTTCTTGTTCCGGCAGCGTGAGTTCGAGCAGTGGGATCTCCAGTTCTTTGTGCATCCTGATGAGATGGATAAATGGTTTGAGTACTGGAAGGCCTATCGTTTCCAGTGGTATCAGGGTATCTTGAACCACAAAGATCGCTTGCGCTTCCGTGATCATGCTGCTGATGAACTGGCTCACTATGCCAAGAAAGCGGTTGACATTGAATATCGTACCGTGCTGGGCTGGCAGGAATGGGAAGGTGTACACTGGCGACAGGATTGGGATCTTACCCGTCATAGCCAGTATAGCGGACAGGATTTGAGCTATACCGATCCTAACACCAAAGAGCGTTATGTGCCCTGGATTGTAGAAACATCAGGTGGTGTTGATCGCACATTCCTCAATCTGTTACTGGATGCCTATGAAGAGGAGCCAGATCCAAACGGGAAAGAGCCTCGTACGGTATTACGTCTGCATCCCTGGCTTGCTCCTGTGAAGGTAGCTGTATTGCCTTTGCAGAAGAATAAGGAAGAGCTGGTATCAACTGCGCGTTCGATTCACAGCGATCTGAAGCGTTTTATGGTTGCGCAATATGACGATGTGGCGAACATTGGTCGCCGTTATCGTCGTCAGGATGAGATTGGTACACCTTTCTGTGTCACCATTGATTTCCAGACGCTGGATGATCAGACCGTCACGGTGCGTGAGCGTGATCAAATGACGCAGGTCCGCATCTCCATCAGCGAACTCACCATGTACTTGTTAGATCGCGTTACCTGGAAATAGCACGAACTTCGCTGGTTCTTCTCTCATTGAGGCTGGTAAACAGAGCATACATGTGTTTGTTTGCCAGCCTTCTACATTTGCTATCCTCTCCCATTCCCTGTCCGATTGCAGGTTTTCCCCGAATATCTATGGTTGAAGGCTTTTTGACGCATCTCTATGACCCAATGTGGTACAGTCTGTGCCCTGACACCTTTTCTGTTCGTCTGAAGTAATGAAATCACGGAAAACTGAAGAGGATAAAGAAAATACGATGACGCGGATCATTTCATATAACATACTGGCTGGTGGCTATAATATGGGTAGCAATAGTGCCCGGCGTACACAGCAAATAGTCACAATGCTCCGTTCCATGCAACCTGATATTGTTGGTCTACCAGAAGCTATCCATCCACAATTGCATCAGAAGCCCCTTGCGGTAGAAGAGATAGCTGAGGCGTTAGGGATGCAATTTGTTCCGGGTCCGGGGGGCGTCCCAGGAAGGTTGCGCGATTACCAACTGGGAATGATGACTCGCCTGCCTATCGTCTATACCAAAATTCATGAGCGACCGGGGATTATGTTGCGTCCATTGCTCGAAGTCTGTGTGGAGGAGGAGGATGGGCAGCATCTGACGGTTTTTGTGACCCACCTCTCGGCGGCCTTTAACCGTGGGCGTGCGGGTGGTCATATTCGTGTTCGTGAGGTGCAGGAAATATTGCGCATCATGGAGCCGCATCGCCAGCAAGGGTTACCGCATCTGATTATGGGTGATATGAATTCGCTGGCTCCTGGTGAGGCGTTTAAAGCCAGTGAACTGCTGAAATATGTCGTATCACTTGATATCCATCACGCGAAAGGGGTGATTAATGATGGGCACCCGCATTTGAATGGTGTAGTGCCACCTCGGCTACGCTTTTTGAAACCATTTTTGCGTATGGTGGCACAGAATGATTATCTCTGTTCACTGTTCGATATGGCTGCGTATTACTATGCCCCACGTAAGTGTATCGGTATGTTGATGGAGCATTATGAAGATAGTTTCCGTCGTTTACATCCTCAGGAGTATGGCTTTACCTGTCCTGCGGCTGCGCCTGCCGGACGCATTGATTATATCTTTGCCAGTGCGTCGTTAGTTACTCGGCTGGCGGCCTGTATGCCAGTAACAGGAACACCAGATATGCCTGGACATGAGGCCAGCGATCATTTGCCGATGTTTGCAGAGTTTGGCCTGAGTGTTCAGGACTTATCCCAGTCATCGACGCAGACAGGTGATGCTGATCGTGCCGCTACTCATTCATGATGAGCAGAGGAGGGAAAGGTGAGGGTTTGGGGTAAAAATAGGGTAATGGTGTATCCCAGGCCCCTCGCCTTTTATGTGGCGTGCGCCAGTGTATTTGTTGTATCAGGGCTGCACGTTAAGCTCAGCCAGATATTGCACCTCGGTATAGCATTGGAGTGCGCCAGCGGAGCCAATGACCGGTTGAGGACTATTGTTGGGCGGGATGGTGCGACCGGTATAGGCATCTGCGGCTGTCTGGCTTAACTGCAATGCGGTATTGACAATGGTCGGATCTGATAAATTCTTCGCCTTCAATATTTGCACTGTATAGATACGTATGTTTTGTAGCCATGTCTTGAGATCAGTGATGGCGTTCTGCGCATTTCTTATATGTTGTAAGAGCTGTTGATCGTTGCCCTCTGCCCCTTTTAACTGTAGCAACTGGTTATTCAGGATATCCAGATAGCCTTGTTGTGTAGGTGAAGAGATAAGGCCAATTGGAATATTTAGTTCACCTGGTATGCCTGCTGGTAGATCTCCACTGCTGGCTGCATATTTAGAACCATCAATCATTTGAATAATACGTACAGCCTGTCGTATCGCCAGTTCATTATTCTGGTTGCTACCACTCTGAATGGAGTCAACAATACTTACCGCTTTATCATTCAATCCCTGGACCTGTGTGTACATATTGTTGATAGCAGTGCCCTTTGTGGCTAATCCTGGTGTCTTATAAAGAATGTTTTGTATCAGTGGTAATATCATGCTGGCAAAGGTTGCGCTGTAGACAACGTTGGTTCCTGGTTTTACTGGCGGTGTACCGCTGGCATTTTTGGTAATAATGATACTCTGGACGTAGGAGATCAGGTTGGTATGTTTTGAATCGCCCGGATAGGTATACGAAACCTGCCCATTGCGAACAGGTAGTGCTCCCAGCAGATGTGCCTGTTGATGTTCATCAATGATCCAGGCAAAGTAGCCTTGCCCGGTTGCTGGTGCTGGTATAGAGTTTAATTCAACATGTAACTGATCATCAGTGCCGATTGCATCATCCTGAAAAAAGATATGACCGAAAATAACTGGTTGATTTGATGCTGTGGTGGTGGCGCTGTGATTAAGTGCAAGGCTCAAACTGATCAAACTGCCTAAGATGACCAGAACAACGATGATGATTGCTGCGATGATGTAGGGAGGGTATTTATTGAAGTTGAACATGGTTTGCAGCGATTTAGGTACGTGGTAATGTGGGAGAAATGGCAATGTCGCAGGGGCCTGCGGTTGTGCTAGCGCAGGTGGTGTTACCATTGGTGGTTGCACTGCGCGGAGGCGAGGTTGAGAATATGTTGATGGCATCGTAATTTTTGGTGGAATCAGCTCTTTTTTACTGTTTGATGCAGAGATTGTAGTCTCGCCCGGAAGACTGACCAGTTGTATTTTGGCAGAGATGCGTGAGATAGGACCAGTCGCCTGTAATGGAGATGATGGTGTGGCTGGCACATGTGGAGTTGCGGAGGCAGCAGGGTATTGCGGTTTGGCAGTATCCGGTACTGGTAATTTTATGGTTTGGGGGCGTGGTAATGCAGGTTTTGGTTCTGGTTGTGATACACCCAGCAGTGATGATGCCTTGGGGGTAGCCACTATCTTCGTCGTTGATTTTGGACGTTCAATATGTGGTACCGGGATATGGAAGACCGATTGTCGTGAACAGGCTTCCGCGATAGATGCAGCCAGTTGCGTTGCATTAGAAAAGCGAGCCGTAACTTTTTTCGCCAATGCGGTGAGAATAATCGCCGATAATTCTGGTGGTATATTGGTGTTGATCAACATTGGCGGAATAGGCAATGTTTCGATATGTTGCTTGAGCACTGAGTTGTTTTGATCGCCACGAAATGGCGGCACACCAGTACATATTTCGTAGAGCAGGACGCCCAATGTATAGATATCGCTGACTGGTTCCGCAGGCAGGCCACCGGCCTGTTCAGGCGCTATATAAAGAGGGGATGAGTAGGCATTACGATTGCCTGCAATCTGAGCTATTCCCAGATCGGTTATAATGGGTTCGCCTGAGAAAAAGTGTTGTTGCTGTTGCTTTTGTAAGAGAATATTGCCTGGTGTAAGATTCCCATGAACGATACCTTGCTTATGCGCATAATCAATTGCAGAACCCAGGCTTTTGAACAGATAAATGACGTTGTCAATGGAGGGAAAGTGATTACGCCGAGAGGTTGTTTGTAGATAATCATCCAGTGTATAGACCTCCACGTAATCCATTGCCATTGCCGCGACTATCCCCGAAGTTGTGGCAGGTTCGAAGAGTCTGGCTTCATGGACATTTAAGATATGTTGGTGCTTAAGAGTAGTGAGTGTGCGCGTATATGTTGTAAACCGTTGAAAGAAATAAGGATCAGATTGTAAATCCGTAAAAAAAACCTTAATGGCGACATTACAGTTGCGGTTGAGGTCACGCGCTTTCCAGACCTCTCCCATATGTCCCCGTCCCAGGGTTTGCAACAACTCGTATTGGCCTAACCGGCGTGGAGTCGTGCTCATGACAACCTCCAAGAGTTGCCGAGTCATATCGGCTGACTAATCACATTCAGAATAGATAGAGTCAGGATAAAAACGCAGATATAGTGAGAAATATATCCTAATAAGAACGCTTAAAAATTGCTGCATTGGCATGAATAGCAAGAAAGTAATGGTATAAGCTAATGTTTATAGCTGTCAGTATCATACTGGATAGAGGGATATCTTTGCAAGAAGGAGTTTTTCGTGCGCTTTAGTCTACAGGATGTTCGTAAATCAATACGCCGACGTGGTGGCGAATTACAGGTCGGGTTGCATTTTTTACGTTCTGGTGAGATGCAGAATGAGATTTCACGCCTGATTGCCTATCACGAACAATTGCTGAATCAACCGCAACGGGCATTTTCTAGCGATGATGCGCGTGCCTGTGTTGGCGAATATCGGCTTGCTCATTGTTTGATAGCAACATTAAGTCACTGGTATGTCTGGCGTTCACGTGACTGGTCTGATGTCGTACGAGAAAGAAGTGAGAACGCGGATCTGCTTGCACTGGGATCTCCTGTGCCACTCCGTCTGGAATTATTCCGCTATGTAAATGAGCAGTATCATGGCTATTTACCACAGGATAAACGTCAACAGGCTTTGCATGATTTCGCGATGAACTATCAACTCACTGCCAGCGATCTGGAATACCTGCTGGCTTTAGATAGTGATGATGAGATGTTGTTAACGCGGGAGGGGGAGGCTGCACCGCAACCACAGGATGTGATAACCCTCTATAATCAGTGGGTCTTTGAAGCCGCGTTAATGAACGCCTCACAGGTGCATTTTGTGATTGATTGCGCTGCTTTTAGTCGTGCTGAATCCATCCGACAAGGAAGTGATCTGATGCCCGTTGCTGGTATTGGCGCGGTCATCAAGCGTTTATGTTTTCTGGCGCGGCGTCTGGGAGTGTACTATGAATTGGAGTATGCATCCGTTCAACTCGATACCGTATCTGCTCTGCCTTTGCTCTCATTGACGTTGTATGGCCCACAGGAGGTTACTGGCGCACCACAGCAGTATGGTCTACGCCTGACCCGTTTGTGCCGTCTCTTACTGGGCTATGGTGTGAGAAAAGATGCGGAGAAGAGTCAGAAGCGGGGAGCGCAGATCTCATTGACGCAGAGTATCGTTTCCGCCGAAGCTCGTGTGCATTTTCTGCAACGGGCTTATACCTTTGTGATGGATGAACAGTTATTGCGCCTGTTGCCGCAGACTGAGACGCAAGAGTCAGGCACAAACGGCAATCGCACCGTACAACTTTTTGATAGTAGTGTCGAACAGTCATTTGCCGAAGCGTTTGTGTCCTTATCTGAAGGGCATGGTACTGATGGCTGGCACTTTGAACGCGAACCGGAGCCGCTACTCCTTCCCGATAGTCTATTCATTCCAGATTTTGCCTTTACGCGTGGGGAACAGCGTGTCTATGTTGAGATCCTGGGTTTCTGGACACCCTCATATCGCGAACGGAAGATCCAGAAGTTGCGCCAGTTGCGGGCACGTAAGGATATTGTGCTGGCAGCACCGATGGAAGCAAAGGATGCCTTCGCTGAGATTGCTGCTGATTTTCCATTTGTGTATTATCAAAATCAGCTTTCGGCGACCGATCTATTGCAGGTTTTGCGTACCACCTATGATGATTTTGCCGAGCGGCTGGCTGCTATTGATATGGTGGCAGTGCAGACTCGTATCGCTCAAGATGGATTTGTACGTGAACAGATTTGCTATGAACTGCTGCATTGTTATCGATGGTCAGAATTGCAACAGGCAGCAGTGCGTGTTTGCGCAGATGACACGCTGAGACTTTTCTATGTTGCGGGTCTTGGCTGCTATCAGCTGGATTGGTTTGCGCGTTTTGAGCAACGTTTTGTGGCCTGGATGCGAGAAGAACATGCACCAGAAGCCGTCCCGTTAAGTCTGGTTGTGCAGGAGATCAAACAGCGCTGGTCCGAATTGTCTGGCTGTGATGATGTTGTTTGCGAGACGTTGCTTGGTCTTTGTACCGCGGTGACAATCCGGCGGGATTCCATCTTTGATGCTCAGGTCAGTATCATAGCTCAAGTTACTCCGGCGCAACAGGATGTCGCGTCGGTATCGGAAACAGAGCCGGCGGGTATGGTGTCCCAGGAGGTAAAAGGAACGAAAGAGGGGAAACGTGAGCGCAAGACAGGCGCACGTAAGCGTCTATCCTCATCCACTGACGTAACGCAGGGGGGCTTGTGGGAATAGTACAGCGTTTTCAGTACTGGCTTCAAGGTCCGTGCTGAATCGAAACAGAAAAAATTTCTTATATACGTATTCATGGATTTCGGAGTGATTAGGAAATTTGTTCAATATTCTTGTTGACATGCACAGAGGTTTCGTGTACTATGAAAGTGTACTAGAACAAAAGTTCTTGTATCTAGAAAATGAGAGAGTGAGGACGTCAGGCAGTGGAGCATATTTCGCAGATGCGAACGAGGCGAGTAACGAAGCCAAAAGTAAGCGCAGTGACCCCGGATATATTTGATGAAGCATATGATGATATCTGGCCGACACGTACGCCAAGCAGCGTACGTCGTTATCATCCTGGCGATATAGTGACAGAGACGGAAAGCGCGCGGGGAGATGTGCAAGCAGTCACTGATTATGAGCGTCCAGTTTTCCGTGCGACTGGTAAACATCCAGTACCGGCGCGTCGTACCGCCAGCCAGCCAGCGGTAGCAACAGGTGAATACAGGCGTGGTCCCATTGACACAGAGGATTTTTCATCAGCTCCTGTTTCCTCACAGCGAGAAATGGCACAATCAAGGCAACCGCGAGAGCCAAAGGCAGCGTATCAGGTTCACTGGTTGGTGTACGTTGGATTATCCGCGTTGATTATGTTGTTGGGGTGGGTGGTATTGAGTGCCGCCATGCACTGGTGGCAGGTGACGCAGGATGATTGGCGCTATGGACGACCACGTACCTATCAGATCGATCAGGTGGTAGGTCATAAAGACTCTCCGACAAACCCCAGTCATTTTATTGCCTTGAATTTGAATCGCCATGTGGAAGTGATCGAGTTTCCTGGTGGTGACGGCACAAACGCAAAGATCTATCTTGGTCCAGTCTTAACTGGCCCCGATCAGGATCTTGCCCCGGTCACATTATCATGGAAAGATGTGAATGGCGATGGTAAGGTGGACATGATCATTAATGTCCAGGGAAGCCATTTTCCGTTGATCAATGATGGTCAGCAATTTCGAGCGCCACGTGCAGGGGATCATATACACCTCTGATGGTGTTTGCATACTACTCCATTCCCTTGCTCGCTTGTTGCTTTCTTTTTTTCCACAGAAAAACACCAGATATGTTGATCACAATCAACCTGTCTGGTGTTTTTCTTTTTTTAGATTAGCCGGTATATATGTTATGAAAGTGATTCCTCCAGTACTGCTTCTTTGATTGGCTGACGAAGCACTTTCACTGTTTGAACTGATTGATTTTGTAATAATGAAGGTGATGCGGAAGTTACCTGAGCGGGAGCGGATGTCACAGCATGTGACGTAACGTCCTCACTTTGTTTCATTTGCATCTCCGGCGCCCGTTTAAATGCCAGCCAGGCAAAAGTGATCATCCAGGCACAAAGAAATCCAAGCAGTATCCATAGTAATAGTTGTGTTGGTGTTATTGCTGCGTGCATATTCACAAATGCATCCTCTTTCAGTTTGCTCCTGGTAGGAGCAACAGTAAGATTACTATGATCTCATCCATAGAAAAAATATGTGAAACCGTGAAGAACTGTCGTGTTTTGGTATTGAGTATAGGGTTGTCCGCTTAGCTCTATTGGAAAGCGGCCCACAAAGAAATGACGAAAAAATAATCAGGAAAGTTTCAGTGTATATAGATATGTGAAAGCTCTATATGCCATTTCATCGTCACAATTCTACCTTTCTTCACTGGCAAAGCTACACGTTCAGGTTCTATATTAACTTTTCCTTAGAAAATAGTCTGTATTTATAGTTGTCAATGAGAAAAATATCCTGTATGAAGAACCTGACTCTTAGCATCATAGCATAGGCTGTAGGAAGAAGGGAGCATTTTCGCGATTCCGTAGTGAAAAATACTTATATATTTTTAATAGAGCAGAAATATTGCGTAAGAGATATGACAGGAACATTGTGTTCTGTAGATACGTACACTAAAGAGAGTAGCATGCACTTGAAAGATGCTGTTCGAATTTGCTGAATTGGTTGTTGCTGAGTGCTCTTGTTCTTTTCTGAAAAACCTGTCACAATAGGCGTCATACTTTGGAATGGAAACCTACTATTGCACGAGGATGATAAGCATGGATCGAATAAACTGGCAGCGCACTCGTGATATTCTTATTTGTATTATCTGTCTGGGTGTTATTTTCTGGGCTGCCTGGAATTTCTTTGGTCAATTTGTCGATGCTATTGTGATTTTGTTGCTCTCAATGGCTGTTGCATTCCTGCTCACACCTGCGGTGAACCTCTTAAGTAAATTGCATATTCCACGTGTTCTTTCCGTTTTCATTACATATATAGCAGTAGTTGGTGTCATTGTTGGTATTGCTTATGCTCTTGTGGCATCTTTGATTCAGCAGGTCAATAACTTTTCTGCGACGATTATTACGTTCGCCAATTCGCTTTCCAGCTTACCAACACAGAAGCAGACATTAGAATTTCTGAACACGCTGAGAAGTGAAAATGTGCCTGTTGATAGTGTGATAGCACAGATACAGTCACAGGTATCGAATTTCGCGCTGGCTATTACGGCCAATGCATGGCCTGTGGCGACAAATCTATTCAGTGTCGTGCTCAATATCTTACTGGTGATTGTGTTAAGTTTTTATCTGACTCTGGATGGGAAGCGTATTCGGGATAGTCTGGTGAGTATCGCGCCGAAGCGCTCATTACCAAATGTTTTGTTGTTTGAAGATGCCCTGAATAGTGTGGTTGGCAATTACATTCGCGGACAATTGACGCTGGCTCTGGTTGTGGGGGTAGCGACAAGCGTTATTTGTCTGGCGACCGGTCTGGGTAATTATGCTTTGATTTGTGGTTTTCTGGCTTTCTTGTTTGAAACGATCCCGATGGTGGGGCCTGGATTGGCGGCGATCACACCTATACTGTTATCGCTTCTGCTTGGAGGTCCTGATATGCTACAACGAACATTAATTATTGTGGGTTTGTTTGTGGTATTGCAGGTTATCGAGAGCAATATTCTCGGCCCCCGTATTGTGGGTCATGCGGTTGGTTTACATCCGGTAGCGGCAATTCTCTCCTTGTTGGTTGGTGCCAAACTTTTTGGTGTCTTTGGAGCATTGTTAGCAACGCCAATTGTCGCGGCACTCTGGGTTGTGATTGCCAGTATTTATCGTTCTATTCGTGGTGAATCCGCTGACCAGATTATGATGCGGAAGCGGGCGCCGTGGTCATTGAGGCGTCCCCATGATAATCATTCTCAGACCAAAAGAACGGTTGATAAGAATTTATATGAAAAGCCAGATGAGGCCGAGAGTGAGCGGCAGGAACCATTGCATACAGGAGGATCAGCCACGGTAGAACAGTGAGAAATGATTTGAGGTATGGAGTGGTGTGTATGAGGGAATAGGTGGTTACGTGAAGGCCATGCTATGCCAGGCATGGCCTCTCTGTTTGCTTTACACGATGCAAGTAGACAGGCCCGGATCAGGCTGTGCCAAAGGTATGGCGTAACTCTGCTTCTCCTTCGCCATTGACAAGCGCGTAAATTTCATCATCCGCCTGAAGCACGATATCGCCAGAAGGAAAGATGGGTTCGTTATTGCGCATAATCAATGCGATATTGGAACGTCGTGGAAGGTTGATCTGATCTAGTCGTTTTCCTACCACAGGAGAGACGGAAGGAACGTTCATTTCAAGGATTTCCAGCCCTGCTCGGCGCAATGTCATGAGCAGAACAAAGCGTTGACCAGGGAGTTCTGACTCGATGAGGGATAGGATCGCTTTGGTTGGACTGACGCTGACATCAATGCCGAGCTTCTGAAATAGGATCTCGTTTTTAGGGTTATTCAGCCGTGCGATGGTTCGGGCGACATTGAAGCGCTTCTTCGCCACCTGACAAATGACGAGATTATCCTCGTCTTCACCAGTAACGGCGATAACTGCGTCGGCTCGTTGCGCGCCCGCTTCTTCCATGACACTGGTTTCGCAGGCGTCGCCGCGCAGTACTGACTGACCGAGTTCATCTGTCAAGGTCTGGTAACGGCTCTGATTTTTCTCAAGCAACAGTACTTCATGGCCCTGGTTGAGTAAGTTACGTGTGAGGTAGTAGCCAACATCGCCACCGCCTCCGATAATGATATACATGGTTGTGCCTCTACTCTCTTCCTGTGGACGGAAAAAACCTTTCGTCCAGGTTATTGGCTCTGTATCATAGTTGTGCAACTGATAGCAATTGGTGTGTGATGGTTACATGCGAAAGACACTATGATGAAGCCTGAGTACCAAGCAGAGCATCCGCAAAGAGCTGTGAGACGACTTTAGTTGGGCTAATGGCGTCAAGCCCCAGGTCCCTGAAGGTGTTCTCGCGTAATGGATCGTAGATACGGCAAACAACTTTTTTGACGTTAAAGATTTCTTTGGCGATCTGGCTTGCCATGATGTTACGGTTATCACCGTCGGTGACTGCGGCGAAGGCATCGGCTTCTTCAATTCCTGCGCGGCGCAGGATTTCACTGTCTACGCCGTTTCCAACAACTTTGTTGCCGTGAAACTTTGGACTCAGGCGCTGGAATGCATCACTGGTACTATCGATGACAGTTACTGAGTGTCCTGCTTTGTCCATCTGATTGGCAAGTGTTGCTCCTACGCGGCCACAGCCAAGGATGACAATTCTCACTGGTTTCCTCCTGCTGGTCATTTGGATTGATTTGTTTTGTAACCAAGTTATTATAGCATGTACGTAAGCCCTTGTTTGTACGAATCACAGTCGCATAAAAGTCGCTGATGCAATATGATAGAGGCTAAGGTTGTTGCTATCCGTATGTATTCAGTGTCAGGCTTTGTCGTTATGAACTGATTGAATATGAAGAGGGTAGAAAAGAGTTGTATGCATGGTAGTAGATCAAACAGCAAGTTCGATACACTATATACTGCGCCCGGTTGCATTGACTGAGCGGGCATTATGGGATACATTTGTAGGTCAACATGAGTATGGACATCTGTTGCAAAGCTGGCGCTGGGGGGAATTAAAGGGTTCCTCTGGCTGGCATCCGCTCCGTCTGGCATTCTATCAGGGAACG
>Ga0310811_10001320_pt1 | contig 31355 bp, 27 predicted proteins | sample YCmetagenome_FD_207642 | JGI IMG/M metagenome (GOLD analysis project Ga0310811, IMG submission 207642) | Soil microbial communities from experimental microcosm in Duke University, North Carolina, United States - YC | ecosystem: Engineered > Artificial ecosystem > Soil microcosm > Unclassified ...
CCGCCGGCTCATATTGCCGGTTCAGGATCATCGCGCCGTAGGCCTTGAACACCGCGCCGGTGAACAGGCGCCCGGTCATCACTTCGTGGAACAGGCTGGGATCCACCCCGCCCTTGCGCAGCAATGCGAAGGCCTCGCCGATGGCTTCCAATTCGCTGGCGATCATGAAGTTGCCGCAGATCTTGAACAGGTTGGCCTGCCAGGCTTCGCTCAGTGGCACGGTGCGGGCGCCGATCTTGTCAAACACCGGCTGCATCGTTTTGAGCGCAGCTTCGTCGCCGCCGGCCACCAGCACCAGCGCCGCGGCTTCCGCCATGTCGGGACGGCCGAATACCGGCGCGGAGATGTAAGCCAGGCCCGCCTTCTTGTGCGCTTCCGCGAGCTCCTTGGCGAATTCCACCGAGATGGTCGCCAGGTTCACATGGATCAGGTTTTTCGCGGCTTTTTCCAGCAGCGGCCCGGCCAGACCGACCTCGCGTATGACCTGGTCATTGGAGAGCATGGAAAAGACGGCATCGCCCTGCAGCGCCTCTTCCGGCGCCTTGGCGGCGGTCGCGCCCTTTGCCACCAGCGCCTGCACGGGATCCTGCGAACGGTTCCACACCGTCACCTGATGGCCGGCCTTGAGCAGGTTCGATGCCACGTGATGGCCCATGCGGCCCAGGCCGATAAATCCGATCTTCATTGAAACGATCCTTTCTCGTGAACTTACATACTTTATCCGCTGCGTCCCGGCCTCGCGCCGCGCTTGGCCCCACACCGCGTCCGCACGCTGCCGCTATGGACCGCTCGGACGGGCGAAAGGTCCACTGGGCCTTTCGCTACTCCGTCCTCGCCCAATAATCCTTCATCAATTCGCTGACCCATTCCGGTTCGCGGATTTCGCCGCGCGGCAGAAAGCCCGTCATCACCGGCTTGATGTCCAGCACGGGCGTGCCATCCACGGCATCGAGGCCGCGCACTTTCAGCCTTGTGCCCTCCACCGACAAGAGGCGGCAGATGCTGACGCCGATCCGATTGGGTCGGTTCCTGCCGCGCTGAGCGAAGATGCCGGTCAGCGGCCAGTCGGTGCGGCTGCGGGGATGGCGGGCGCCCGTGCTGATCTCGCTCTCCGGCGCCTGGTCGAAATGGAAGATCACTTCCAGATGCGAAAAATCGGAGAGGCCGGCCAGCGCCTCGGGACCGAAGCGGGGCGCCAGAACGATCTCGGCCACCTCGCGGTCCCACGAATCATCTTCCGGTTGCAGGCGGCCACCCCTCACCTGGGCGACCGATTGCAGGACAATTTCTGGTTGCATACGTGGTCCAATCGTTAACGGGTCGTTTACGGGTCTGAGTACATTATTACCACGTTCATTAATTGTTCTTCGTGACTCCAGCTATAGGGGCCCAATAAGTTAACAACACTAGCCAAGCCCCTCTAATTTCAGGGTTTTTCGTTTGACGGGACGTTCTGTCCCATGCTATCCCATACTGTCCCAAAGGGGGCATCTTGCCCCGCCCGACTGACGGCCGAGTACCCGGCCGCGAAGGGCTTTCGGGGCCGGGGGGTATCCGAGGCGATGACGGGGTTGGTCCAGCCGTTCCTTTCGACGGTTGCAGGCTCGCTCGACAGCAAGGGCCGGGTTTGCATCCCCGCGTCCTATCGCCATCTCCTGGCCGCGCAGAACACCCAGGGCGTCTATCTCTGCCCCAGCTTCATCGATCCGGCGCTGGACGCCTTCGGCCAGGATCTGCTCGATCGCGTCAACCAGCGCCTCGCGGGGCAGGATCCCTTTTTCTCCGCCAGCTTCGATGACGAAGCCACTGCCCTGATCGCGCGCACGCAGAATCTGCCGATCGATGAGAATGGCCGCATTCGTATCCCCGATATGCTGATCGAGCATGCGGGCCTGAAGGATCGCATCGTCTTTGTCGGCAAGGCGCAGAAGTTCCAGATCTGGGATGCCGATCGCTATGCGCCGGTCGAAGCCGAAGCGCTGGCGCGCGTGAAGGCGAAGATGGAACGTGCCCGCAGCGGGGAGGCGTCATGAGCGGCCACCTTCCCGTGATGTTGAGCGAAGTGCTGGAGATGCTGCAGCCCCGCGATGGCGCGCATTATGTCGACGGTACTTTTGGCGGCGGCGGCTATTCCAGCGCCATTCTGGAAGCGGCCGATTGCAAGGTTCTTGGCATCGATCGCGATCCGGACGCGATTGCCCGCGGCCAGGCGCTGGTGCACCGCTTTGGCGGCAGGCTGACCCTGGTGCAGGGCGAGTTCTCTCGCATGGATGAATATACCCGCCAGACCGACGGCGTTGTGCTGGACCTGGGCGTTTCGTCGTTTCAGTTCGACCAGCCGGCACGGGGTTTCTCGTTCCGCGAAGACGGTCCGTTGGACATGCGGATGAGTCTTTCCGGCGAAAGCGCCGCCGATGTGGTCAACACCGCGGACGAACGCACTCTTACTCAGATCATCGCCCGTTATGGCGAGGAGAAGAATGCCCGCCGCATCGCCCGCGCCATCATCGTCGCACGGCCCATCACCGGCACCGCGCAACTTGCCGCCATCGTCTCGGAGGCGCAGGGCCCCGCCGCCCTGCGTCTGGCCATCCATCCTGCCACGCGCACCTTCCAGGCCTTGCGCATCCATGTGAATGACGAGCTGGGCGAATTGGAACGCGGGCTGGATGCCGGTCTGAAAATCCTGAGGCCCCAGGGCCGTCTGGTCGTGGTCTCGTTCCACAGCCTGGAAGACCGCATGGTCAAGCAGTTCCTGGTCGGCCGCTCCACCGCGGCGCCGCGCGCCTCGCGTCACGCGCCGGTGACGGCGGCACCCAAAGCCGCTTTCCAGCTTCTCACCACCCGTCCCTTGACGCCGTCGGAGACGGAGATCGCATCCAACCCCAGAGCCCGGTCCGCCAAGCTGCGCTCCGGCCTCAAACTGGCCGCCTAGGAGGAACCCATGGTTCGCATCCTGAACTTTGTCTGCGTGGCGTTGATGGGTTTCACGATCCTGGCCCTCTACCACGTCTCGGAAAAGACGCGCGTGGCCCATATGGAGCTGGCCAAGGTCAATGCCGGCATCGTCCAGGAGCACAGCCATATCGGCGTCTTGGAAACCGAATGGCAGCATGTCGCTTCGCCGGAGCATGTCCAGCAGCTCGCCCAGGCGCGGCTCGGCATGGCCGACAGCGCCTCGGTCCAGCTTTCTTCCTTCGACCAGTTGCCGCGCCGCGGTGCCGACCCCGTGCCGCTGAACAACACCCCCGTGCATAACGCCAGCGCGCAGGTGCCGGCCGATCCCAACTCTGGCCCCGATTCCGGCATGTGAGGTTATGAGCGAGGCCCCCACCGTCTTTCAGCGGCGCATAATCATCGGAGCGGTTCTTTCGGTCGCCGCTTTCGCGCTGGTGGGAATCCGTCTTGCCGATGTCACCCTGCTGAAATCGCTGGATGGCGTACGCGAGGCTACCGCCGTCATCGCCCGCGCCGACCTGACGGACCGCAATGGCGAGCTGCTGGCCCGCGATCTGCCGGTGAAAGATCTTTACGCCCGCCCCCATGTCTTCTGGGACAAGCCGCAGGCTGCGCACGACTTGGCAGCGGCAACGGGCGGTGACGAGCGCCGCCTTCTCAACGCTTTCTATAACGCCAAACATCCGTATGTGCTGATCGCCCGCCAGATCTCGCCGGCTGTCGAAGCCAAGGTGATGCATCTGGGCCTGCCGGGGCTGGAGTTCGAAGCCAGTGGCAAGCGCTATTATCCCGATGGCCGCAACGCCGCCCAGGTGATTGGCGTCACCGATCCCGACAACAACGGCGTTTCCGGGCTGGAGCTGGGCCTGGAAAACCAGATCCGCCAGGCCGCCGGCAGCAAGGTCGTCACTTCCATCGACATGCGCGTGCAGTACATCCTGGCGCATGAAGTGGAGGAGGCGCGCCATACCTTCACCGCCCATGCCGCCGGCGGCATCGTGATGGACGTCAATACCGGCGAAGTGCTGGCGATGGTGTCCTCGCCCGACTTCGATCCCAACCAGCGCCGGCTGTCGGAAGGCGACTCCAGCCGCAACATCATGGCCCAGGATGTCTATGAGCTGGGTTCGGTGTTCAAGATTTTCACCTTCGCCATGGCCCTGGAAGACCGCACCCTGCGCAGCCTGGATGAGGTTTTCCCCATCGGCCAAGTCTACAAGCTCGGCAAGCATTCCATCCATGAAGCCGAACATATGCCCGCCACCCTGGCGGCGCGCGATATCCTGGCGCAATCCTCCAACATCGGGACCTTGCAGATCGCCTTGCGATCGGGGCCGACGCGCCAGCGCGAATTCCTGGGCAATCTGGGGCTGCTCAAGCCCGTCGCGACCGATCTGCCCGAGACCGCGCGCCCGCTATTTCCCGTCACCAACTGGGGACAGATCCAGACCGCCACCATCGGCTTCGGCCAGGGCATTTCGGTGGCGCCGCTGAGCTTCGTCACCGCCGCTGCCGAAGTGGTCAATGGCGGCCGGCGCATCACCCCGACTTTTGTGAAACAGCAATCCCGGGACCTGCGCGGCGAACAGGTGATCAAGGAAGCGACGTCGGTCCAGATGCGCGATTTGCTGCGCTATGTCGTGACCAACGGTTCGGGCAAGAAGGCCGACATCGCCGGCTATGACGTGGGCGGCAAGACGGGCTCGGCTCAGGTGCCCGGGCCCCATGGCCGTTATATCCCGCATGCTTTGCGTACCAGCTTTTGCGGCGTCTTTCCGGTGCACAATCCGCGTTATCTGGTTTTCATCCTGCTCGATCAGCCGCATGGCACCAAGGAAACCGCCGGCTTCGCTTTGGCCGGCTGGACGGCCGCGCCCGCCGTCGGTCATGTGATCCAGCGCATCGCGCCATTGCTTGGCGTGCCCAACACGGCACCGCCAACAAAATTGGCCTTGGATGGCACCTAATGACGCCACATTCGGGGGCCACAATTGAAAATCAGGCCTTGGGGCATGCGACTAGAAACGCCGCCATGGTGAGTGTGAAAGAATTCGCCGGCATCACTAGCGACAGCCGCAAGGTGAAGCCGGGCTATTTGTTTGCCGCACTGACCGGAAGCAAGACGGATGGCGCGCGCTTTGTGAAGGATGCGGTGGCGCGCGGCGCCGTGGCCGTGCTGGGCGCACCAGCCATCGCGGATGACGTTGCGGCGGCGGGCGTGCGCTTCATTGCCGACGAAAGTCCACGCGCGCGGCTGGCACAATTGGCGGCGGCCTACTTTGGCGCCCAGCCCGAAACGGTGGCGGCCGTGACCGGCACCAAGGGCAAGTCCTCCATCGTCGCGTTTCTGCGCGAGATCTGGACCGCGCTGGGAAAGCCCGCGGCCAGTCTGGGAACGGTGGGGGTGGTGGGGCCGAACGGGGCGATGCCGCTGTCGCACACCACGCCCGATCCGGTGGAGATCCACGAACTGCTGGCCAGGTTGAAGGCGGAGGGTGTGGAACATCTGGCGATCGAGGCCTCAAGCCACGGGCTGGATCAGCACCGGCTTGACGGTGTCGTGATCTCGGCCTGCGGCTTCACCAACATCACCCGCGATCACATGGATTATCACCCGACATTCGAGCATTACCTGCAGGCCAAGCTGCGCCTGTTCGCCGAGGTGGTGAAAGAGGGCGGCGTTGCGGTGATCAATGCCGATGCCGACCATGCCGACCGTTTCATCGCCGCCGCCAAGGCGCGCGGCCTGCGCCTGATCACTGTCGGCCGCAAGGGCGAGACCATTCATCTGGACCGCCGCGAGGATCGCGGCGGCGCCCAGGCGCTGGAGCTGCACTATCAGGGCAGGCTTTTTTATGTCGAGCTGCCGCAGGCCGGCGAATTCCAGGCCTCCAATGCGCTGGTCGCGGCCGGTCTGGCGATTGGTTTGGGAGCCGACGCTGCCAAGGTGTTCGCGGCGCTGGAGCATCTGAAAGGTGCACCGGGGCGCATGGAAAAGGTGGCTTTCGCCGCCAAAGGCGCGCCGATCTATGTCGATTACGCCCACACTCCGGATTCGCTGGAGAAGATTCTGGAGGCGCTGCGCCCGCACACGGCCAACCGCCTTCATGTGGTGTTCGGCTGCGGCGGCGACCGCGACAAGGGCAAGCGGCCCCTAATGGGTGCCATCGCGGTCAAGTTGGCCGATGATGTGATCGTCACCGACGACAATCCCCGCACCGAAGATGCCGCCGAAATCCGCCAGCAGATTCTGGCCGCAGCGCCCGGCGCGCGCGAAATTGGCGACCGCGCCGAAGCCATCCGGGCCGCCGTGGCGGATCTGGGTACGGGCGACGTGCTGGTGATCGCCGGTAAGGGCCATGAGACCGGACAATATGTAAAGGGCGAAGTGCTGCCTTTCTCCGACCGGGAGCAGGCCGTTGCCGATGCCGTCGCGCTGGGAGGCAGGGCCGCATGAGCCTCTGGACCTCCGCCGAAGCGGAAGCCGCGACCTTGGGACAGGCCAGCCGCGCCTTCGAAGTGAACGGTCTTTCGATCGACACGCGCACCCTGAAGGAAGGCGATCTGTTCGTGGCCCTGAAGGGTGACAATCGCGACGGCCATGCTTTTGTCCGCGCCGCCTTTGAAGCCAAGGCCGGCGCCGCGCTGGTCAGCAACACGCCGGAAGGTGCAGCAGGAAATGTATCAGGTCCGCTGCTGACGGTGGCGCACACCCAGCGCGGGCTTGAGGACCTTGCCCGCGCCGCGCGAAGCCGCAGCAATGCCAGGATCGTGGCCGTCACCGGCAGTGCCGGCAAAACCACCACCAAGGAGATCCTGCGCATCGCCTTGAACGCGCTGGGCCGCACCCATGCCAGCGCCGCCAGCTACAACAATCACTGGGGGGTGCCGCTGTCTCTCGCCGCCCTGCCTCGCGATGCCGAATATGGCGTGTTCGAAGTGGGCATGAACCATTTCGGAGAACTCAGGAACCTGGTCGGTTTCGTCAAGCCGCATGTGGCACTGATCACCACCATCGCCCCGGCGCATCTGGAATTCTTCGGCAGCTGCGAGGCCATCGCCGATGCCAAATCGGAGATCTTCGAGGGCCTGCTGCCGGGCGGCGCCGCGCTGATCCCCGCCGACAGCTCTTACGCCGAGCGTCTCGCCGCCCGCGCCCGCCAGGCGCAGGTGTCGCGTGTTGTCGGCTTTGGCGAAAAAGGCGAAGCCCGCCTGATGTCCTGGACGCCCGATGGCACGGGCATGCGGGTCAAGGCCGACATTTTCGGTGTGGCGGTCGACTGCCATGTCGGCGCACCGGGTGCCCATATCGCGCAGAATGTGGTGGGCGCGCTGGCGGCCGTGGCGCTGCTGGAAGGCAATGTTCTGAACGCGGCCGCGGCGCTGAAGGAGTTCGCGCCGCTCAAGGGCCGTGGCGCGCGCTTCGATGCCGCCGGCGTGCATGTGATCGATGAGAGCTATAACGCCAACCCCGCTTCCATGGCCGCAGCGCTGGCGCTGCTTGGCGCCAGTAGCGGCCGCAAGATCGCCGTGCTGGGCGACATGCTGGAAATGGGCGAGGGCGGTGTTGCCCATCATGCCGGGCTGACGGCGCCCATCGCCGCCAACCAGGTGGATCTGGTCTTTGCCAGCGGCGCGCAGATGAAGGCGCTGTGGGATGCACTGCCGGACGCCCGTCGCGGCGGCTATGCCGCGACCTCGGCGGAACTGAAGCCTCTGCTGCTGGGAGCGCTTCGAAGCGGCGACACGGTGCTGGTCAAAGGCTCCAATGGCGCGCGCATGTCGCTGATCGTGGACGCACTCAGGGAGAAGGCGGCCTAATGTCGTGGTTTCGAAGTTCGCGCCACCATCGATATCGGTCTCGAAGCGAACTTCGAAACCAAACGACATTGGGAATCAATAGGATGCTAGTGTCCTTCGATTCCGAAATTCGCCTGCAGCACGATATCGAGATCATACGAATTTCGGAATCGGGACACTAGCGATGCTTTATTACCTGTCGCTCCTCACCCATACCGATCAGCTCGCCTTCTTCCGGCTGTTCAAATATCTGACCTTCCGCTCTGGCGCGGCGGTGGTGACGGCGCTGATGATCGCCTTCCTGATCAATCCCATGCTGATCCGCTGGCTGAAAGTGCGTCAGGGCAAGGGTCAGCCGATCCGCGCCGAGGGCCCGCAGCGCCATATCCTGGAGAAGGCCGGCACGCCCACCATGGGCGGCGTGCTGATCCTGATCCCCTGGCTGGGCTCGACCCTGCTGTGGGCCAGCTTGTCCAACCCATACGTCTGGATCGCCATCCTGGTGACGGCGGCCTATGGCCTGCTGGGCTTCCTGGACGACTATTATAAAGTGACCAAGCGCACCTCCGACGGGCTGTCGGGACGCTCGCGTCTGTTGATCGAATTTGCCGTCGCCGCGCTGGCCACCTGGCTGATCATGCGGGCGGAAAACCAGACCCTCTCCGGGGTGCTGGCGATTCCCTTCATCAAGACCGCCCTGATCCCGCTGGGACTGTTCTTCCTCGCTGTGGGGATCTTCGTCATCGCTGGCGCTGCCAATGCGGTGAATTTCACCGACGGGCTGGATGGGCTGGCCATCGTGCCGGTGATGATCGCCGCCGCCACCTTCACCCTGATCGTCTATTTGGTCGGCAATGAGCGCTTCGCGGCCTACCTGCAGATTCCTTATGTCGAATATTCCGGCGAGCTGGCGGTGTTCCTGGCGGCGCTGGTCGGCGCGGGCCTGGGCTTTCTCTGGTACAACGCGCCCCCCGCCGCCATCTTCATGGGCGATACCGGCTCGCTGCCCTTGGGCGGCGCGCTAGGTGTGGTCGCCGTGGCGGTGAAGCACGAGATCGTTCTGGGCCTGGTGGGCGGGTTGTTCGTGCTCGAGACCGTGTCGGTGGTGGTGCAGGTCATCTCCTTCAAGCTCACCGGCAAGCGCGTCTTCAAGATGGCGCCAATCCATCACCATTATGAGCAACTGGGCTGGACCGAGCCCACGATCGTGATCCGCTTCTGGATCGTGGCGGTGGTGCTGGCGCTGCTCGGCCTTGCCACCCTGAAGCTGCGGTGACCGGATGATCGCGGCCCGCGCTTTTGCCCATAAGACCGTCGCCGTCTTCGGCCTTGCCCGCACTGGGCTGGGCGCCGTGCGCGCGGCCGTGGCGGGCGGCACGCAGGTGATCGCCTGGGACGACAGTTCGACCGCCCGCGACCTCGGCGGTCAGGAAGGCGCCGAGATCATGCCCTGGCGGGAATGGCCCTGGGAAAAGATCGCGGCCCTGGTGCTGTCACCCGGCGTGCCGCTGACGCATCCCAAACCGCACGGTGTCGTCGAACATGCCACCCAAGCCGGCGTTCCCATCATTGGCGATGTCGAATTGTTCGCGCGCGAGATCCGGCCCAATCCCGAATTGCCGGGCAAGGCGCCGGTCATCGCCATCACCGGCACCAACGGCAAATCCACCACGACCGCCCTGGTGGGCCATATCCTGAAAGAGTGCGGCTTCGATGCCCAGATCGGTGGCAATATTGGCAAGTCGGTGCTGGAACTGGCGCCGCCCACGCCCAAGACCGTCTATGTGCTGGAGATGTCCAGCTTCCAGATCGATCTGGCACCAGGCCTGACCCCGGATGTGGGGCTTTTGTCCAACCTTTCCCCCGATCATATCGACCGTCACGGCAGCATGGAGAATTACGCCGCCATCAAGGCCCGGCTGATGCGCCAGACCGCGCGCGACGGCCAGGTGGTGATCGGCGTGGATGACGAATACAGCTCCGCCATCTTCACCCAGCTTTCGGCGCAGCGCAGCGGCAATGCTCAGCCGGTCTCGGTCGGCAAAGTGCTGGGCCGCGGCATCTTTGTGGTGGATGGCGTGCTTTACGACGCTCTGGCGGGCCGCGCCATGAAAGTGATGGAGATGACTGCCGCGCCCCGCCTTCCCGGTGCTCATAACTGGCAGAATGCCGCGCTCGCCTATGGCGCGGTAAAACCCTATGTCTCCGACATCAAGGCCATTGCCGCCGCCATCGCCAGCTTTCCGGGCCTGGCCCATCGCATGGAAGATGTCGGCCATATCGGCAGGGTCGTTTTCATCAACGACTCCAAGGCCACCAATGCCGATGCCACGGCGCGGGCGCTGGCGGTCTATCCCGACATTTTCTGGATTGCGGGCGGCAAGCCCAAGGAAGGCGGCATCGAGCCCCTGGGCGGCTTTTTCCCGCGCATCCGCAAAGCCTATCTGATCGGCGAGGCCGCGCCCCAATTCGCCCGCACCCTGGACGGCAAGGCGCTCTATGAAATGTCCGGCACCCTGGATGCCGCGGTGACGCGTGCCGCCGCCGATGCCGGTGCCTCGACCGCGCCCGCCCCGGTGGTGCTGCTGTCGCCGGCCTGCGCCTCTTACGACCAGTTCAAGGATTTCGAGCAGCGGGGCGACATGTTCCGCTCGCTGGTGGCGAAACTTCCGCGCGATGTGCCGGGGAATATGAAAATCGCATGATCAATCGGGCGGACAAAAGCGGCTTTACCAACTGGTGGTTCACCGTGGACCGGGTGGCGCTCATCTGCATGCTGGCGCTGGCCGGCATCGGGCTGATGCTGGCTTTTGCCGCCAGCCCCGCCATCACCGGCGGACCGCTGACCGCGGGCGATTTCCGTTACACCGCGCGCCAAATCCTGTTTGCCGTCATCGCCGTGGGTATTCTGGGTGGCGTGTCGCTGTTGTCGCTGCGTCATATCCGCATTCTGGCAGCCGTCACCTTTGCCTTTGCCCTGATCGGCTCCTTCCTGGTGCTGTTCGTGGGCGCCGATGTGCTGGGCGCGCGGCGCGAGCTGGATCTGGGCGCCTTTGCGCTGCAGCCATCTGAATTCCTGAAACCCAGCTTCGCCATCCTGGCGGCGGCGGTGCTGGCCGATCGCCAGCCGCTGAGCATCCCGAAGCCCTTGGTCACGTTCCTGCTGCTGATACCGGCATTGCTCATTCTGTTGCGTCAGCCCGATGTGGGACAGACGGGCCTCCTGCTCTGCCTGTGGGGCGCGATGCTGTTCTTCTGGGGCATGTCGTTTGCCTGGGTCGGCGTGGGCGTGGGCGTGTTGGCCGTTCTGGGTTTTGCTGTTTACGAAATCTTCCCCCATGTCCATCACCGGGTGGATCAGTTCCTCAGCGAGTCCGACACCGGTTATCAGGCGGGCCTGGCGCTGAAGGCCTTCGCCCATGGTGGCCTTTCCGGTGTGGGGCCCGGCGCCGGCACCATCAAATACCGCATCCCCGATGCCCATTCCGATTTCATCTTCGCGGTGGCGGGTGAGGAGTTCGGCTTTCTGCTCTGCGGCCTGATCGCGCTGCTGTTCTGCCTGCTGACCGTTCGCCTGCTCTTGCGTGCTGCGGGCAGCCGGGATGCCTTTTCGCAACTGGCGGGCGCGGGCCTTGCCGTGGTCACGGCGGTGCAGGCCTTCATCAATATGGGCGTGGCGGTCTCGCTGCTGCCGGCCAAGGGCATGACCTTGCCGTTCATTTCCTATGGCGGGTCGTCGCTCTTTGCGGTGGCTTTGACCATGGGTTTTGCCCTCGCCGTCACCCGGCAGCGTCCACAGGTCAAGCTCGCGACCCGCGACGATCCGAATTTCTTCGTGGGTAGCGTGGCATGAGCGTTATCGTGCTCTCCGCGGGTGGCACCGGCGGTCATCTGTTTCCGGCCCAGGCGCTGGCGAGCGAGCTGGTCAAGCGCGGCCGCGACATCGTGGTGATGACCGATGCCCGCTTTGCCAATTACGCCACCCAGTTTCCCAGGGCGCGGATCGAGACCGTGCCGTCTTCGCCGTTCAACGCCATCACCGCGCCCTTCAAGATTTTCGCCGGCGTCGTCATTGCCTTCGCCAAGCTGCTGCGGCTCAAACCCGCCGCGGTGATCGGCTTTGGCGGCTATCCCAGCGTGCCGGTGATGCTGGCTGCCAGCATGGCGGGCCTGGCCACCGGCATCATCGAGCAGAATGCCGTGGTGGGCCGCGCCAATCGGCTGGTGATGAACAAGGTGAAGCTGGTCGCAGCGGCTTTCCCCATTGCCCGCTTTGCCCCCACCGATACGTCCAAGGTGGTTCTGACCGGCAATCCCCTGCGCCCCGAGGTCGAAGCCCTGTGGGGCGCGCCCTACCAGGCACCGCAGGCCGGCGGCCCGCTGCGGCTATTGGTATTCGGTGGCAGCCAGGGCGCCCGCGCCCTGAGCGAGATCGTGCCGGCGGCGCTGACCCGCCTGCCGCATGACTTCAAGATGTGCTTGTCGGTGGTGCAGCAGTGCCGCCCCGAGGACATGGAAGAAGTACGCACCATCTATGCCCGCGCCGAGATCAGCGCCGAGCTGCAGAGCTTTTTCTCCGACCTGCCGCAGCGGATGGCGGCGGCCCATCTGGTGATCGCCCGCTCCGGCGCCGGCACGGTGGCCGAGCTGATGGCGATCGGCCGCCCGGCCATCCTGGTGCCGCTGCCCGGCGCGCTGGATGACAACCAGACGCCCAATGCCGACATCCTCGCCAAGGCCGAAGCCGGCTGGCGCGTGGCGCAATCGGCGCTGACGCCCGACACGCTGGCCCAGATGCTGGTCACGATTTTCGAGAATCCGCAGGCCTTGGCCGGCATGGCGGCCAGGGCGCACGCCCTGGCGACACCGCATGCGGCGCAAAAGCTGGCGGACGCGGTCGAACGGCTGGCCGAAAGGAAGGCTGCCTGATGGCCACTCCCGTCACCACCCGCGTGCCGCTGGATATCGGCGCCATTCATTTCATTGGCATCGGCGGCATCGGCATGAGCGGCATCGCCGAGATCATGCACAATCTGGGCTACAAGGTTCAGGGCAGCGACGCGGCCGAGAATGCCAACGTCAAGCGCCTGCGCGCCATGGGCATCACCGTGCATGTCGGCCACAATGCCGACAATCTGAAAGATGCCCATGCGGTGGTCTATTCCTCGGCGGTCAAGCCGGGGAATGTGGAGTTCGATGCGGCGCGGATGCTGGGCCTGCCACTGGTGCGCCGGGCCGAGATGCTGGCCGAGATCATGCGGCTGCGTTCCTGCATCGCTATCGCCGGCACCAACGGCAAGACCACCACCACGACCCTGGTCGCCTCGCTGCTGGATGCGGGCAACATGGATCCCACCGTGGTCAATGGCGGCATCATCAATGCTTATGGCACCAATGCGCGGCTGGGCGCCGGCGAATGGGTGGTGGTGGAGGCCGACGAAAGCGACGGCACCTTCCTGCGCCTGCCTGCCACCGTGGCGGTGGTGACCAACGCCGATCCCGATCACCTGGACTATTACGGCACCTTTGACGCCATGCGCGATGCCTTCCAGCGTTTTGTCGAGAATGTGCCCTTCTATGGCTTCGCGGTGCTGTGCATCGATCATCCCGAAGTGCAGGCGATGGTCGGTCGCATCACCGACCGGCGCATCGTCACCTATGGCTTTTCCCCTCAGGCCGATGCCCGGGCGGTGAATGTGCGCTTCTCGGAAGGCGCTTCGCATTTCGACTGCGTGTTCACCGACCGCCGCAAGGGCACGGAACTGCGGCTGGACGGCATGCGCCTGCCCATGCCCGGCGAGCATAATGTCCAGAATGCCATGGCGGCCATCGTGGTGGCGCGCGAACTGGGCGTGAAGGACGCGGTGATCAAAAAGGGCCTGTCTGAATTCCGTGGCGTCGGCCGGCGCTTCACCAAGGTGGGCGAGGTGAATGGCGCGGCCATCATCGACGATTATGCCCACAATCCCTTCAAGATCGCCGCCGCCATCAAGGCCGCGCGCCAGGCCTATAAGGGCCCGATCGTGGCGGTGGTGCAGCCCCATCGCTATACCCGCCTGCGCGATACCTTCGAGCAGTTCGCCACCTGCCTGAACGATGCCGATGTGGCGGTGATCGCGCCGGTCTATGCCGCGGGCGAAGCGCCCATCGCAGGCATCAACCGCGACAGCTATGCCGAGGCGCTGCGCGCCCATGGCCATCGCAATGTCATCACCATCGAGGGCGAAGACGATCTCGCCGCCGCGGTGGCGCCTTATGTGAAGCCGGGCGCCGCCATTGTCGGCACCGGCGCGGGCTCCATCACCGGCTGGATGAATAACCTGCCCAAGAAACTGGAGGGGCTGGCGTGATGATGACGCGCCCCTGCGACATGCTTCCGCCGGTACGCGGCTCGCTGGTGCGGGGCGCGCCGCTCAAGGATCTGGTCTGGTTCCGCGCCGGCGGTCCGGCGGAGGTGCTGTTCCGTCCCGCCGATGCCGAGGACCTGGCCGATTTTCTCGCTGCCCGGCCGCAGGATCTGCGTGTCTCGGTCATCGGCGTGGGCTCCAACCTCTTGGTGCGCGACGGTGGCATTCCCGGCGCGGTGGTGCGGCTGTCGTCCGCCTTCGGCAAGATTGAAACGGACGGCACGCGCGTGCGTGCGGGCGCGGCGGCGTTGGACGGCGCGGTGGCGCGGGCTGCCGCCGATGCCGGCATCGCGGGGCTGGAATTCTTGCGCGGCGTGCCTGGCACCATCGGCGGAGCGTTGAAGATGAATGCCGGCTGTTATGGCAAGGAACTGAAGGACGTCTTTGTCGAGGCCACCGCCATCGACGGCAAAGGCAACAAGGTCCGGCTTTCCGCCGCCGACATGGCTTTCGAATACCGCAAGGCCAGGGGCGCTGCCGACGACCTGATCTTTATCGAGGCGGTGCTGGAAGGCACCCGTGATGAACCCGGTGCCATCCGCGCCCGAATGGAGGAGCTTTCCGCCAACCGTGAGGCCAGCCAGCCCATCAAGTCCAAAACCGGCGGTTCGACCTTCAAGAACCCGCCCGGCCACAAGGCCTGGGCTTTGATCGATGAGGCTGGCTGCCGGGGCCTGAAGATCGGCGCCGCCCAGGTCAGCGAGAAGCATACCAACTTCCTGATCAACACGGGCGAGACCACCGCCGCCGAGCTGGAAGCTCTGGGCGAGGAAGTGCGCAAGCGCGTCAAGGACAAGTCCGGCATCACCCTGGAATGGGAAATCAAGCGGGTGGGCGTCGCATGACGAGCTTCCGCAAGATCGCCGTGTTGATGGGTGGCCGCTCCGCCGAGCGGGAGGTTTCGCTGTCTTCCGGTCGCGGCGTGGTCAAGGCGCTGCGCGAGGAGGGCTTCGACGCCAGCCCGCTCGATCCCGGCGACAATCCCGGCCAGCAGCTGTTCGAGGCCAAGCCCGATGCGGTGTTCAACGCCCTGCATGGCCGCTTTGGCGAGGACGGCACGGTGCAGGGCCTCTTGGAGCTGATGCGCATCCCCTACACCCATTCCGGTGTCCTGTCCTCGGCACTGGCGATGCACAAGGAGCGCACCAAGGACGTCTATCGCGCCGCCGGCCTGCCGGTGGTCAAATCCATCGTCGCCGACCGGCGCGAGGTGGCGAACGCGCACCTGATGGAGCCGCCCTATGTCATCAAGCCGGTGAATGAGGGCTCGTCGGTCGGCATCTACATCATCCGCAAGGGCGACAACCGCCCACCGTCCGAACTGGGCGGCGAAAAATGGAATCTTTCCAACGAGATGATGGTGGAAGAGTTCGTGCCCGGCCGCGAGCTGACCGTCTCAGTGATGGGCGACCGCGCTTTGGGCGTGACCGAGATCACCACCGACCTCGAATTCTACGATTATGAAGCCAAATACGCGCCGGGCGGCTCCAAGCACATCCTGCCGGCGGTGGTCCCCCAGAAAGCGGCGGAAGAGGCGATGGAGCTGGCGGTGGCCGCGCATAAGGCTTTGGGCTGCCGGGGAGTCACCCGCACCGATTTCCGCTATGACGATACGGGCGTGAAGCACCGGATGATTCTGCTGGAGACCAACACCCAGCCCGGCATGACGCCCACCTCGCTGGTGCCGGAACAGGCGGCCCATGTGGGAATGAGTTACGCCAAGCTGTGCCGCTGGATTGTGGAGGATGCCTCATGCGATCGGTGAATGTAGAGCGCAAGCCCAGGGCCAAGGCGCGCAGCCAGACCGTGCGCTCCTCCAGTCGCCGTGAGTTGCCGGCCGTCCAACCGGGCAGCGCACGGCGCCAGAAAGGTCCCGGCATGCTGGCGGGTCTGGCCGGCCGTCTCGCCATTTTCACCCGTCGTCCCATGCTGGCTTTGTGCGGGACCCTGCTGACCCTGGTGCTGCTGGTCGCGCTCTTTGCCAGCGGTGTGATCGGCCGCGGCTTCCATGCCATCGGCCGGGCCATCGATACTGTGTGTGCGGATGCCGGTTTTGGCATCTCCGAGATCCATATCACCGGCAACCGGCGCACGCCCTACAGCCAGGTTCTGGAAGTCTTGGGCATGGAGCCGGGCCAGAGCATCTTCTCCGCCGACCTGTGGAGCGCCCAGCAGAAGCTTTCCGCTCTGGAATGGATCGCCAGCGCCGAAATCCATCGCCGTTATCCGGACGCCATCTTCGTTACCCTGGTCGAAAAACGCCCCTTCGCCCTGTGGCAGGCTCCGCCCGACCCCCATGGCGAAACGCCCATCTGGGTGGTGGAACGCAATGGCAAGCTGATCACCAGCCGTGACGTGGAGAAATTCCGCCGCCTGCCCAAGCTGGTCGGCGCCGGCGCGCCCGAAGCGGCGGCGGACCTGGTGGAAGCCGTGCAGACCCATCGCGCCATCGCCGCCCGCATCGCCGCCTATTCGCGCGTTTCGCAGCGGCGCTGGAACCTGATCCTGGATGACGGCGTAACCGTTGAACTGCCGGAGACAGGCTGGCAGAAGCAGCTCGATGCGCTGGAGCATCTGATCATCGACAATGGCATCCTGGAGCGCGACGTCACCCAGATCGATCTGCGCTCGCCGACGCATTACTTCTTCCTGCTCAAGAGTGGCGACAAGAAGGACGTGGAACGGGGGAAAGAGACATGAATCAGACAGTCCGCCTTCGCGTGAATAACGAAATTCCCGCCTACCGAACCGGTCTGGTCTCCGCGCTGGACGTGGGCACCTCCAAGATCGTCTGCGTCATCGGCCAGGCCGAAGCCGGTTCGTTGAAGGTGCTGGGCAGCGCCTTGCGGGAATCCGCAGGGCTCAAGGCCGGCACGGTCACCAGCCTGGAACTGGCCGAGGAATCCATCCGCGACTGCGTCGCCGCCGCCGAGAACATGGCCGACGCCCGCATCCAGAACGTGCTGATCAGCGTCAATTGCGGCCAGCCGGTCTCGGTCACCAGCCGCACTGTCATGTCGCTGGATGGCGCTCTGGTGACCGACGAGCATCTGCGCCTGCTGCTGGCCGACGGCCGGGCCCGCGCCAAGCTGGATGGCCATGACGTGATCCACTCCGCTCCCACCACCTATGTGGTGGATGAGGCGCGGGGCGTGAAAAATCCTTTAGGGATGTTCTGCCAGCGCATCGGCGTCGCCATGCATGCCGTGGCGGTCCGGCCCAGTCCCCTGCAGAATCTCAAACTGGCAGTCGAGCGCTGCCACCTGCAGGTGGTGGGGAATCTTTTCGGTGCCTATGCCTCGGGCCTGGCCACCCTGACGGAGGACGAAAAGCAGATCGGCGCCACCGTGATCGATATGGGTGGCGGCACGACCTCCATTGCCGTCTTCCTGGAAGGCCATCTGGTCCATGCCGATGTGGTGCCGGTGGGCGGCGCGGCCGTGACCAACGACATCGCCCGCATGCTGGCCGCGCCTCTGGCGGCTGCTGAGCGCACCAAAACGCTTTATGGCGCCGCCATGGGCGATATGGACGGGGCCGCCGACGTGGTCGCCGTCGCCCAGATGGGGGAAGAAGGCGACGATGCGGCCATCCGGCTGCCGCGCTCCATGCTGACCCGCATCATCCAGGCGCGGCTGGAAGAGATTTTCGGCGAGGTTCAGACCCGGCTGCGTGCGTCCGGCTTCGATGTGGCTGCCGGCCGCCGTGCCGTGCTGACGGGCGGAGCCTGTCAGCTCGCCGGCACCCGCGAACTCGCCGCCCGCATCCTGAACAAACAGGTCCGCATCGGCCGCCCCGCAACCTTCCACGGTCTGGCTGCTGCATCGGCTGGCCCCGACTACGCCACTGCCATCGGCCTGCTGACAGCGGGCGCCACTATGCCGCCAGAGCTGCTCAATCCGGAAATCGCGATCAATGCGGGCATTTCCAAGCAAGAAAGCTGGCTCAGCCGGTTGACGCGTAGATGGCTCTAATGATTCAACAAAATAACAACAGCGAATCAGTTGGGAATTCTGGTGTGCCGCAAGGTGTCCAAACACAGGGGCACCGGCCAGCCGGGGGCCCTCTATCTGAGGAGTAATGTCATGGCGATCAATCTAAAAGCCCCCGAGTCCAAGGAACTGCGTCCCCGCATCACCGTGCTGGGTGTGGGTGGCGCTGGCGGCAACGCCGTCAACAACATGATCGAGTCCGGCCTTGAAGGCGTGGACTTCGTGGTCGCCAACACCGATGCCCAGGCCCTGGCTCAGTCCAGATGCGGCCGGCGCATCCAGTTGGGCGCAGGCACCACCGAAGGTCTGGGCGCGGGCGCCCAGCCGGAAGTGGGCCGGGCCGGCGCCGAAGAGTCGCTGAACGAGATCATGGACCAGCTTGCCGGCGCGCATATGGTGTTCATCGCCGCCGGCATGGGCGGCGGCACCGGCACTGGCGCCGCCCCCGTGATCGCCCGTGCCGTGCGCGAGGCCGGCATCCTGACCGTGGGCGTGGTGACCAAGCCTTTTGCCCTGGAAGGCGACCGCCGCATGCGCGTGGCCGAGAAGGGCATCGCCGAGCTGCAGCAGTTCGTCCATACCCTGATCGTCATCCCCAATCAGAACCTCTTCCGTGTCGCCAATGATCGCACCACCATGGCCCAGGCCTTCGCCATGGCCGATGAGGTGCTGCATGCCGGCGTGCGCGGCGTTACCGACCTGATCGTCCAGCCTGGCCTGATCAATCTGGACTTCGCCGACATCAAGGCGGTGATCAGCGAGATGGGCAAGGCGATGATGGGCACCGGCGAAGCCGAGGGCGAGGACCGGGCCCAGCGCGCCGCCGACATGGCCATCTCCAATCCGCTGCTGGACGATGTCACCATGAAGGGCGCCAAGGGCGTCCTCATCAACATCACCGGCGGTCCCGACCTGATGCTGTTCGAGGTGGAACAAGCGGCCAACCGCATCCGGGCGGAAGTCGACCCGGACGCCAACATCATCTTCGGCAACACGATCCTGCCGGAAATGGAAGGCCGCATCCGCGTCTCGGTGGTGGCCACCGGCATCGATGCCGAGCTCACCAAGATGCCCTTGCCGACCGAGAAGGTGCGCACCCTGCATCCACATCTCAACCTGCGGAACCGGGTGGCCGAAGTGCCGCGGCCTGCGCCGATCCCGCAGCCCGTGGCCCAGCCCCAGTATCATGCCGGCGCCAATCCGGTGCACGCGACCATGGATGCCCTGGCCAGCCAGATGGGTGCGAGCCCGGCCCAGGAATATGTCCAGCCTGCCGTGGCACCCCAGATGGCGCCGCAGGAGGAAGTGCCCGCGGCGGTCCGCTATCCCGCCGTCGAAACCCGCCGGCCGCTGGAGCAGCAGCCTCTGGCGCACAATATCGAGCCGCCGGAAAAGAAGAGCGGCTGGAGCATCTTCGGCCGCAAGAAGGCCGCGCCCGATGTCCGCGCCGAGCCCATGCAGGAAGCTGCGCGCGCGCCCATGCCGCGCGCCACCGCCCAGGTGATGCCGCAGCAGCCGATACCGCAGCAGCCCCTGCCGCAAGAGCTGCCGCGCAACAATGCCGACGATCTGTTCCCCGATCACAAGCGGGACGAGCAGTTCGAGATACCGGCGTTCCTGCGCCGCCAGTCGAATTGACAGCGCGAGGGCGAGCGGATTGAACAAAAAGGGCGGCTCCGGCCGCCCTTTTTATTTTGAACCCAAAATCAGCAGCGGAAAACCTGTGCCGCGCAGGATCCGGTCCCGCTTGCCGCGTGGCCATACGCGTCGTTCTTTGGGTCGGGAACATAGCCTTTAACCGGGCCGCTGGCCGCCTTGGCAGTCTCCTTGTCGTTGACCGTCGGTCCGACATAGAGCCGCTGGCCCGCGAAATCGATCGCCAGCGAGGTGTCGCGCAACAGTCCCGGCCCGGCGATGGCGGCGGCCTGGTCCTCCAGGTCGAAATAATTGAACACCGGCGCGTCCGCCACGATCACCAGCTGCCTGTCCCAGGATTTGCCGGGCAGGCGTACCTCGACATTTTCGATCCTGAGCGCCGGCGAAACCTTGCCCAGCACGTCCTGCAATGCCTCCGGCGGCGGGCCGAAATGGGTGAAATCGCGTTTGCGCACCCCCAGCCGCTCGGCCGCATGCCAGTTCATCATGGTGGTGCCGGCGCCCAGGTCGAACAGGGTGTTGATGACCCGGTCGTTGAAGTGGGCCGACAGATACCAGAAGCGGATAGGAAATTTCTTCAGCGGGCGGGGCGTCAGGCGCGCGTCCGGCCAGTGCTGATAGGCGCGCGCGCTGTCTTCGCCCGGCGGCAACAGTTTCAGTCGCATGGAGGCGCGATCCAGCACCACGAAATAGTGGGACAGGAAATCCACGCCCAGGATACCATCGGGATCGGCGGGCGAACTCTCTGGCAGCACCCCAATGGTCAGGCCTTCGACCTCTTCGCCCGCGACGGTAACCCGGTCCGGCTTGACCGGCAGGGCTTCCGCCACGTCGTTGATGCCATACACCATCAGCTTTTCGGGCTGCGATCGGGCAAGGCCCAATTGTTTGCGCACATGCTCGAAGATCAGCGAGCGGCTGGAGGCGGTGTCGATCAGGAAGGCGAAAGGCCCCTGGCCGTCGACATAGACATCGGTGACCAGCCGGCCATAGCTGCCGATGCGATAGGACTGTTCCGCCGGCAAGGTCGCCCGCGCCGGGCAGCAGAGCAACAGCAGGGCCAGAACGCTCCAAATGCGTCGCACACGGCTCTCCACAGCCGAGCCACAAGATTATCCGCCTGCGGCCACATCGCCGCAACGGCTTTCAGTAAGACGTTGCACCGGGCTAAAGTCTCAGCATGACCCGCCGCCGTACCATCGCCCATGAAGTCCGCACCACCGGCACCGCTCTGCATGCCGGGGTTCCCGTGACCATGATCCTGTCCCCGGCGGAGAGCGGGCAGGGCATCGTCTTCCGCCGCGCCGACCTGGATGTGTCGATTCCCGCCCGCTACGACCAGGTCAGCGAGACGCGGTTGGGTACGGTGATCGGGGAAGGCAGCGCCAAGGTGGGCGTGGTCGAGCATCTGATGGCCGCCGCCGCCGGCCTGGAAATCGACGATCTGACGGTCACCCTGGATGGGCCGGAGCCTCCGATCCTGGACGGGGATGCGCTGTCCTATCTCGAACTGCTGGAAAGCGCCGGCACGGCCGAGCAGGAAACTGCCCGTGCGGCCGTGAAGGTCCTCAAACCCGTGACGGTGGAAAGCGGCGATGCCAGGGCCTCGCTGCTGCCGGCGGATGCGCTTTCCTATGCCTATGAGCTGAGCTTTCCGGTGATCGGCGAGCAATATTTCGAATTCGTCTTCAGTCGCGCCGGTTTCAAGGCGGAAATCGCGCCCGCCCGCACCTTCGGCTTCCTGAGGGAGCTGGAGACCTTGAACCAGATGAACCTGGCCCGGGGGGCTTCCCTGGCCAACACCCTGGCGCTGGACGACAGTGGCGTGGTCAACCGGGAAACCCAGCGTTTTGCCGACGAGTTCGTGCGCCACAAGATCCTGGACGCCATCGGTGACATGGCGCTGGCGGGCCGCCCGCTGATCGCCCGCTTCGAGGGCAAAAAGTCCGGCCACGCCACAAACAACGCCCTGCTCAGGGCGCTGTTTTCCGACCCCGCCAACTATGCGGTCCAGGAACTCTGAGGGCTGTCAAAACTGATACTTCCTGACCCGTATCTGGCACTGTATATAAAGGCCCGAGAAGCGCGCCCGGTCTGGGCCGGGATAAGCGATTGATATTGCTTGTCTTTGCGCGCCACCAAGGATACCCAAGGGTAATCATGACCCCCGTCTTGCGCCTGAGACCTGTTTTGCGCGGCCTTCTGCTGGGCGCGGCCCTTGCAGGTCTGGCCGGCTGTTCGATCTTTGGGGGCAAGGACGACGAGACCAACGACGCCAACAAGGACGCCGCCAATTACCGCGAGCGCACGGTCGAGCAGATCTATGCCGATGGCTGGCGGGCCATCAATGCGGGCGCCTGGGATGTCTGCGCCGCCCAGTTCAACGAGGTGGATCGTCAGCACCCCTATTCGGTATGGGCCCGCCGCGCCATGCTGATCAGCGCCTTCTGCTCCTATCAGGCCAACAGCTACCCCGCTGCGATCGCCACCGCTGATCAGTATATCTCGCTGCATCCCGGCAGCCCGGAAGTGGCTTATGCCTTTTATATCAAGGCGATCTCGCTTTATGAGCAGATTGTGGACATCAGCCGCGACCAGTCCAACACCGAAGGCGCTCTGGTGGCGCTGCAGGACGTGGTGCAGCGCTTTCCCGATACTGAATATGCCCGCGACGCCACGCTGAAGATCGACCTGACCCAGGACCATCTGGCCGGCAAGGAAATGGCGGTGGGCCGCTATTATCTGAAGCGGGGCGACTATATCGGCGCCATCAACCGCTTCCGCACCGTGGTGGAGCAGTATCAGACCACGCCCCAGATCGCCGAGGCGCTGGAGCGGCTGACCGAGTCCTATTACAGCCTGGGGCTGGACCGGGAAGCCCAGACCGCTGCCGCCGTACTGGGCAAGAACTATCCCGGCTCCGGCTGGTACAAGGACGCCTATAACATTCTGAAAGGGCGCAATCTCAGGCCCGCAGAAGACAAGGGCTCCTGGATCAGTCAGGCTATGCGCCGCATCTTCTGACGAGTCGCACCCGTGCTCGCGGCACTCACCATCCGTGACATCGTATTGATCGAGCAGGCCGCGCTGGAATTCGCCCCCGGCCTGAATGTGCTGACGGGCGAGACCGGGGCGGGCAAATCCATCCTGCTGGACTCTCTGGGCCTGGCTGTTGGCGGCCGTGGCCGTGCCGGCGTGCGCCCCGGTGCGGCGCAGGGTTCGGCCACTGCGGTGTTTGAGCCGGAGAAGAAACACCCCGCCTGGGCGTTGTTGGCCGAGCAGGCGATGGAAGGTGGCGATGAGATTGTCATGCGCCGGACCCTGGCCAGCGACGGACGCAGCCGCGCCTTTGTCAATGACCAGGCGGTGGGCGTGGGCCTGCTGAAGGATGTGGGCAGCCTGCTCCTGGAAGTGCATGGCCAGCAAGATGATCGCGGCCTGTTCGATACCGCCACCCATCGCGGATTGCTGGACGGTTTTGGCGGGCTGCATGGCGATGTCCAGACCGTGACGGCGTTGCATGGCGAATGGGCGGCGGCGCGGGCGGCGCTGGAAGAGTTGAAGGCCTTGGCGGAGCGCGCCCAGGCCGAGGCCGATTTCGTGCGCGCCGCGGCCAATGAATTGTCGGATTTCGCGCCCGAAGAGGGCGAGGAAGAGCGGCTGGCCGGCGAGCGGGCCCTGATGATGAACGCGGCCCGCATCGCCGAGGACGTCTCGGCCGCGCTGGAGGCGCTTTCCGGCGAGCGCGGCGCGGAAACAGGGCTTGCCCAGGCGCTGAAGAAGCTGTCGCGCATGAATGAAGAGGCGCGCAAGGCCGCCGCCGCCGCCGAGACGGCGCTGGAACAGTCTTACGCCTTGGCGGAAGAAGCGCGCCGGGAACTGGATTCGCTGCTGTCGCGACTGGACACCGATACCGGCGCACTGGAACGCAAGGAAGAGCGGCTGTTCGCGCTTCGGGCACTGGCGCGCAAATATGGCGTCACGCCCGACCAGCTAGCGGCTGTCCGCGATGACTATGTGGCCAGGCAGCAGGCTCTGACCGAAGGCGGCAGCCAGATCAAAAAGGCGCAAGCCCGCGTCACGGCCGCCCATGAAGCCTATCTCACCGCCGCGCGCAAACTGTCCAAGGCGCGGGCGGGCGCGGCGCGCAAGCTGGAAACGGCCGTCGCGGGGGAATTGGCACCGCTCAAGCTGGGCCATGCCAAATTCCGGGTGGTGCTGGAAAAGCTCGACGACGACAAGGGCACTGCTACCGGCCTGGAGAAAATCGCCTTCGAGGTAGCCACGGTGGAGGGCGCGGCCTTTGGCGGGCTGGCGAAGATCGCCTCAGGCGGCGAGCTGGCGCGGTTCTCTCTGGCGCTGAAGGTGGCGCTGGCCCAGGTCTCCTCGCCCGCCGCCATGGTGTTCGACGAGGTGGATCGCGGCGTGGGTGGAGCGGTGGCCGATGCGGTGGGCGAACGCCTGCAGCGCCTGGCCGAAACCACGCAGGTTCTGCTGGTCACCCACTCGCCGCAGGTCGCGGCCCGCGCCGCGCGGCATTTCCGCATCTCCCGCCTGAAGGATAAGACCCGCATCGAACTCTTGGACGACGAGGCGCGGCTGGAAGAGATCGCCCGCATGCTGTCGGGCGCCAATGTCACCAGCGAAGCCCGCGCCGCCGCCAAAAGGCTGATGGCGGAAGCCTCCGCGCCGCCCAAGAAAACGCGCAAGCGGGCTTAACTAGAGGCGTTCTGTGGCATCTGAATCAAAAAACTATCTGCAAAGAGAAAAGCGCTCTTTGAGCAAAGAGCTCGCGCTTTTCAAAGAACGCTTTGGGTCAAAGAAGAACTCAAAGCAATATCAAGATATTGCCAAGAAGCTTTTATCTGTCGAGATGAAGCTGCACGACCTCTACGCGGATAAGTCGCCAAAAGCTAACCCGGCGCTCCGAAATAAAGAGGTTTATGCATTATCGGCAGATCAGTTGGAGATTGAACGCGAACTGCTAAGCCAAGAAATTATTGGCCACAATGTCAATTACTATCGCCATGACGCACCTACTATCTCCGATGCTGATTACGATGGCCTTCGGTTAAGGCTGGAGGAAGTAGAACGCGTTTTAGAAAGTGGCAGCGACCTATTCTCGCCTAACAGATTGGTTGGCTCGACACGCGCTGAGGGATTCAAGAAAGTAACGCACAGTGTCCCAATGTTGTCGCTGGACAATGCCTTCAGTGACGAGGATGTGGCGGATTTCTTAGGGCGAGTGCGCCGTTTCCTGGGCCTGAAAGAAGACGACGAAGTGGTCGTGACGGCCGAGCCCAAGATCGACGGCCTGTCGGCAAGCCTGCGCTATGAGCATGGCGTGCTGGTACAGGGCGCCACCCGTGGCGACGGCATGGAAGGCGAGGACATCACCGCCAATCTGCGCACCATTTCCGACATTCCGCTGCGCCTGAAGGGCAAGCCGCCGGCGGTGCTGGAAGTGCGGGGCGAGGTCTATATGACCCACAAGGCCTTCGAGGCTTTGAACAAGCGGCAGGAAAAAGACGGCAAACAGACCTATGCCAATCCGCGCAATAGCGCCGCCGGGTCGGTGCGCCAGCTTGATCCGTCCATCACCGCCTCGCGGGCGCTGAATTTCTTCGCTTACACATGGGGCGAGATTTCGGAACTGCCGGCCAAGACCCAGAGCGGCATGCTGGAGAAATTCGAAAGCTATGGGCTGAAAGTAAATCCGCTGGTCCGGCGCTGCGAAACCCTGGACGGGATTCTGAAATTCTACCGCGACATCGAAGGCAAGCGCGCCAAGCTGGGCTATGACATTGATGGCGTGGTCTACAAGGTGGACCGGCTGGACCTGCAGGAACGGCTGGGCTTTGTCTCCCGTAGCCCACGCTGGGCCACCGCCCACAAATTTCCCGCCGAACAGGCCGAGACCGTGTTGGAAGACATCGAGATCCAGGTCGGCCGCACCGGCAAGCTGGCGCCGGTGGCGCGGCTGAAGCCTGTCACGGTGGGCGGGGTGGTGGTGCAGAACGCCACCTTGCACAATGAAGACGAGATCGAGCGGTTGGGTGTGCGCATCGGCGACACGGTGGTGATCCAGCGCGCCGGCGATGTGATTCCGCAGATTCTGCGCGTGATTCTGGAAAAGCGGCCCAAGAGTGCCAAGCCCTACAAGTTCCCCGACAAGTGCCCGGTCTGCGGCAGCCATGCGGTTCGGGAAGTGGACGAGAAGACCGGCAAGATGGATGTGGACCGGCGCTGCACCGGCGGGCTGATCTGCGATGCCCAGACGGTGGAGCGGCTTCGCTATTTCGTCGGCCGTGACCAGTTCGATATCGAGGGCCTGGGCGGCACCTTGATCGAGCTGTTCCATGACAAGGGCCTGTTGAAGGAGCCCGCCGACATTTTCGCGCTGACGGAAAAGCCCGAGAAGGTTGCCAGGGTGCTGGCCGAGCATCGTGCCGCCCTATCTGAGGAGCGCCGGACTGCCGAGGGCAAGGAGCCCGTAAAGACCAAGACCAAGAAGAAGGACGAGGGCGAGGGCAAACAGGTCGAAAACCTGATGGCGGCGATCGAGCGCCGCCGCACCATCGGCCTGGACCGCTTCATTAATGCTCTGGGCATTCGCCATGTCGGTGAGACCACGGCGCGCCTTTTGGCGCGGCATTACCGCTCGATTGATGCCTTCCTGGACGGCATGAAAGCCGAGGATGCGCTGGAAGAACTGCAGCACATCGAAGGTATTGGCGGTGTGGTGGCCGAAGCCATCCATGACTTCTTCGACGAGCCGCATAATGTGAAGGCGGTAAAGCGGCTGCTGGAATGGCTGGACGTGACCGACATGGCGGCGCCGGCGAAGTCATCTCCGGTGTCGGGCAAGACGGTGGTCTTCACCGGCACCCTGGAGAAGATGACGCGCCAGGAAGCCAAGGCGCGGGCGGAAAGTCTGGGCGCCAAGGTCTCAGGCTCGGTCTCGGCCAAGACCGATATCGTGGTGGCGGGTCCTGGCGCGGGATCGAAGCTCAAAGACGCGCAGAAGCACAATGTCCAGGTGCTGGACGAAGACGGCTGGTTAAAATTGATCGGCAGTTAGCCTTCTTTCGTCATGGCCCGCTTTATGCGGGCCATCCATACGGTGACAGGGTTATGGATGGCCCGGACAAGCCGGGCCATGACAATTGGGGAATGGAATTAAATCGCCCGCGTCGCCCGATCCAGCCATTTGCGCGTGTCGTCGTCCACCAGTGGCGAAATCACATCGCGCACCCGCGCATGATAAAGGTTCAGCCAGCCGCGCTCGGTATCGGTCAAAAGCGCGGATTCCACCAGGTTCAGATCGATGGGCACCAGGGTGATGGTCTCAAAGCCCATCATCGGCCGCTCGCCGCCCAGATCTTCCGGCTCCGTCACCACGATCAGGTTCTCGATGCGGATGCCGAAGGCGCCGGTCTTGTAGAAGCCGGGCTCGTTGGAACAGACCATGCCGGGCTTCAGGGGCTGCATCACCGGACGCTTCGAAATATTCTGCGGCCCTTCATGCACCGAAAGATACGATCCGACGCCGTGACCGGTGCCGTGGTCGTAATCCAGCCCCGCTTCCCACAGCGGCCGCCGGGCGAAACTGTCCAGCTGCATGCCGATGGTGCCGTCGGGGAAGCGCACCGTCGCCAGCGCGATATGGCCCTTCAAGACGCGGGTGAAACGGTCACGCATCTCGGCTGTCGCTTCGCCCACCATGATGGTGCGGGTCACATCGGTCGTGCCGTCGGGATGGAGCGGGTGACGCGGTAGTGCACGATGGCGCCGTTGCTGCCGGCACCCGAGATGGTGTCGAACGACACATCGCTCAAGACACCGGTGGCGCGGCGGAAACCTTCCAGGGTTTCGGCCGCCTGGATCTCCGTCAGCTCGCCCGCTTCGGCATTGGCGTCGAACCAGGCCAGATAGCGCGCCAGCGCCGCGCCGTCGCGGATGTGCGCCTTGCGCATGCCCTCGATTTCCGCGGGGTTCTTGCAGGCCTTGGGAAGCTGGCAGGGATCGGAGCCTTGCCTGATCTTCGCCCCCGCCTTGCCCAGCCGGTCGAAGATGGCGGACGCAGCTGTGCTGGGGTCCACCAGCACGCTTTTGCCTTTCATTCCATCCAGTGCGGCGGTGAAGGCACCGGGCTCTTGCACCCGCACCGAATTGCCCAGATGCGCCAGCAGCTCAGGCGAGCGCTTGGCGGGATCGAGGAACAGGTCGGCGCTGCCATCAGCATGGGCAATGGCAAAGGCCAGGGTGAAAGGCGTGTGCGGCACGTCATGGCCGCGGATATTCAAAAGCCAGCAGACGGAATCGGCCAGGGTGATGACTGCGGCTTCCGCGCCCGCGCGCTTCAAGCCGTCGGCCAGGGTCAGGCGCTTGGCCTCGCTCTGCTCGCCCGCAAGATTGAGGGCATGCGGCTTGGCCGGGGTCTGCGGCGGCGCGGGCTGGTCGCTCCACACCGCATCGATGGGATTGGAGTCCACCGCCACCAACGTGCCGCCGGCTTTCTCCGCCGCGGCCTTCAGATGCATCACGCCATGCTGAGTGTGCAGCCAGGGGTCGTACCCAAGCTTGGCGCCCTTCGGTAGGTTATCGGGGATCCAACCCTGCGGTCCTTCCGCCACCAGATCGCGCGGCTCGAACAGCGCGGTGTCGGCCTGGGTGCGAACCTGAAGGGTATAGCGGCCGTCCACGAAGATGGCGGCCCTGTCCTTCAACACCACCGCCGCGCCGGCCGAGCCCGTGAACGATGTCAGCCAGGCCAGCCGCTCGGCATAGGCGGGCAGATATTCGCCCATATGCTGGTCGCTGTGCGGCACCACAAAACCGTCGAGCCCGCGCTTGGCGAGTTCCGCACGCAAGGCGGCAAGCCGTGGCGCGACGGTTGCGGGGTTGGAAGTGTCGTCATAGGTCTGAAAGGGCTTGTCCATGGCCGAAAGCTAAGCTCCCCCTCATGCTTCGACAAGCTCATGCTTCGACAGGCTCAGCATGAGGAGTTGCATGTATCCTCACCCTGAGCCCGTCGAAGGGTGATGATTATCTTGCCTTTTCCAGCACCAGCGCGCTCCAGGGACCTGCGCGCCGCGCCGTAATGAAGCGCAGGTCACGGTAAAAGCTGGTCACCAGCTTTTCCTGGTTGTTCAGCAGGCCCGACAGCACCAGCACCGCGCCGGGTGCCAGTGCGCGGATGATGCTCGGTGCCAGCTGGGTCAGCGGTCCAGCCAATATATTGGCGATCAGCAGATCGTAGGGCGCGGCCCGCGACAGGATAGGATTGGCGAGCCCGTCCGCGACCACGGCCCGCACCAGGGGACCCGTGCCGTTAGCGACGGCATTCTCGCGCGCCACGTCCACCGCCACCGGATCGATGTCGGACGCCAGAACGGGCCGCTTCCACAATTTGGCGGCGCCGATGGCCAGAAGGCCGGTACCGGTGCCGAGGTCCAGCACATTGCGGAACGACCTTTCCCGGCCTAAGTCGCTCAACACCTCCAGGCACAAAGCGGTGGTCTCGTGATGGCCGGTACCGAAAGCCAGTCCCGCTTCGATCTTGATCGGGACCACGCCGTGCGGCACCTGCCCGGCATCATGGGCGCCATAGACGAAGAAGCGCCCGGCGCGCACCGGCGGCAGGCCCTCCTGGCTGAGGCGGATCCAGTCCTGATCGGGCAGGGGCTCGACCGTGATTTCGCGGCCGGCGATGCGGGAAAGATAGGCGGCATCCGGCTCCTCGGCATACAGCGCCTCCACCACCGCGCCGTCGGCGAAGGGCTCTTCCACGATCAGCACCGCTTGGGGCTCGCTGCCCAGCTCCAGGGCGGCGCAGACATCGGCGCTTTCCACCTTGGTCAGGGCGACGCTGGCTTTCCAGAGGGGGGGATTTGTCATGGCGGGGATATGCCGTGCTAGCCTCTCGGGGTCAAATAAGGGCTGGGGACTGTGCCGATGAAATCGCCCACACTGGCTACCGCGTTGCTGTTGCTCATCCCCTGTGCCGCCGCTGCCCAGACGGGCGCTACCATTGTCACTGCCGCGCAGGTTGCGCAGATCCGCCAAAGCGCCGCGCAGGCGCCATCTGCCGCTGCCGTGTCACGGCCCATCATCGCCGCGCCCGATGCGCTCAATCTGGAATATCGCACCGGCAAGGCCCCGGCTGCTGTGCATACCAGCCAGGCCGAGCTGATCGTCGTGCTGGATGGCGCCGGCACTATCACCACGGGCGGCACCCTGGTGGATGCGGTACCTGCGACCAACGGCAATATTTCGGGCAAGGACATTACCGGTGGGACGCCCCAGCATCTGGCCAAGGGCGACATGCTGTTCGTCCCCCAGGGCACCGCGCATATGATGGTGCCTGACGCGGCTGGCCCATTCGTGCTGGCGACCCTGCATGTGCCGCGCACGGGCGAGCCGGCCGCTGGTCGCACGGCGCCAAAACTGATCAATCGCGCGGCGGATATTCCGGCCATGACACAAAAAGCCAAAGCGGGCGCGACGGCCTCGCCGCGTTTCTTTGGCGGCGACACCATCCTGTCGCTTCCGCCCTATCGAGTGGGTTTGGAATACCGCACCGCCAAAGGCATCGCCTCGGTGCACAAGAACGATGGCGAGTTCATGTACGTGCTGGAGGGTGAGGGTGTGATCGTCACCGGCGGCACGGTGGTGAACCCCAAGGATCTGGGCGCCAATATCGACGGCGATGCGATCCAGGGTGGCGTCGATCATCGCATGAAGCGCGGGGACTGGATCTTTGTGCCCAAGGGTCTGCCGCATCTGGCGCGGACCGACGGCACCTTCGTGCTGGCGACCTTGCATGTGCAATAGGCAAACGACGCGATAAACGAAATTGTTTTTGGGAGGTCATGATGACGAGGATGCTCCTGGGTGCGGCCGTCCTGTGTGCCCTCACCCTGCCGGTCCAGGCGCAGGAAAAAACGCCCATGCCCAACCGGACCTTCGCCTCCGCCGCCGATGTGGAGAAGCTGGTCGCCAAGGCGCGGGCCGAGCATAAGGGCGGCAACACGATGGAGATCATCGCCAATGTCGGCGCCTTTCCCTGGCAGATCAACTATCGCACCGGCAACACGCCGGCCAGCATCCACAAGCATGAGATGGAGTTGATCGAGGTCCTGGCCGGAAGCTGTACCTTCATAACCGGCGGAACGCTGGTGGATGCCAAGGATTCGGGCGCCACCATCAACGGCACCGCCATCCAGGGCGGCACGGCGCAGAAGCTGGCCAAGGGCGATCGCATCATGGTGCCGGCGGGCGTGGCCCACTGGTACAGTGACGTGCAGGGCGAATTCGTCGGCGCCACCCTGCATGTGGCGCAGCCTTGAGTGAAAGCGATGAACCAAAACGATTCCGGGAGGATGTCATGATGACCAAGATGTTTCTGCTTGCAGCTGCCCTTCTGCTTGCCGTGCCGACTTTGTCTCAGGCGCAGGAGCGCGCACCGACGGCCCCCAAGCTGTTCGCCTCCGCCGCCGAGGTAGACGCTGCGATCGCCAAGGCGCGGGCCGAGCATAAG
>Ga0310811_10001321_pt1 | contig 31322 bp, 32 predicted proteins | sample YCmetagenome_FD_207642 | JGI IMG/M metagenome (GOLD analysis project Ga0310811, IMG submission 207642) | Soil microbial communities from experimental microcosm in Duke University, North Carolina, United States - YC | ecosystem: Engineered > Artificial ecosystem > Soil microcosm > Unclassified ...
GTCTCAGCCTCGCGCGGACGAGGGCGCGACCGCGGTCCGGGCGGCGGCCATCCGCAGGCCGATGGAACCGGTCGTATCGCGGAAGAACGGCTCGACCTGCTCGAGCTCGCCCCTGGCGTCGACCAGACGGCCGCTCTTCAGCAGGAATTCCACGTACCGCAGGTGGATCCAGGCCCTCGGGACCGTGAACTCGGTCGCGCCCATGGCGTCGAGCGCGCGGCGGTAGTCGGCCTCCGCCTCGGCCGGGCGCGCGAGAGTCTCATGGATCCGCGCCGACGCGTACGCGACGTAGGCCCCCGCGAAGAGATCCGCCGGACGTGCCAGTGCGCGCGCTTGGCCGATGAGGCGGTCGGCCCGCTCCCGATCGCCCTGCAGCGCGGCGACGAGCGCGACGCTCGCGGTGAGCTCCGTGCGGCTCCACAGCTCGTTCATCCGGACGCTGAGCGCGAGGGCCTCGTCGAGGACCGGCTTCGCCTCGTCGATCCTGCCGAGCTCCATCAAACTTTCGCCGCGAGTGCGAAGCGTCGTCATCTCGAGGTTCAGGTCGCGCTCCGCGACCGCCTCGTCGTGCAGGCCCCGCATGCACTCGGCCGCCGCCGCGAGATCGCCCCGGACCGCGTGGAACTGGCAACGACCGGCCCGCGCCCAGAACGGAAGGCGTAACCCGAGCGCGGCGCCGAGCTCCTCGGCCTTGCGGAGATACTCGTCGGCGAGCTCGTTCCGCCCCGAGGTACCGGCCGCTCCGATCAGCCGGGCAGAGATCAGCATCTCGCGGGGACCGTCGCCCAGGGCGCGGGCGCGCTCGAGCAGCGCCGCGCCGCGCGCGAGCATGACCGTCAGCGAACCCGACGCCCAGTAGCGCTCGAGGTCGACGAGGCCCGCTTCGACCGCCGCGCCAGCATCCCCACTCTCGGTGAACAGCCGTCCGGCTTCGGCGAGGTCGTGGTCGAATCGCTGGATGGGAACGGCCTGGAAATCTCCGGCCAACACGAACACCCGCGCGGCGCCCAGATGGGCCCAGGCCGCAAGCTCGGCCCGGCCGGCCGCTCGGGCGAGCTCCGCGGCGCGATCGAACGCCGGAAGCGCCGATGCGAGATCGCCGGTCAGCCGAAGGTCCTCCGCCTGCAGGAGGGCGACGTGGGCCCGGTCGTCGGCGCTCGCGCGATCGCCGAGCGCCGCGATCGCGGCGGCAGCCACCGCGGCGTTCGGCCCGAGAAGCCCGACGTCCTCGCGCCGCCGGGCGCGATCTCCGAGGGAGAGCGCCTGATCGAGCGCGAGCCGCGCCCGCTTCGCAACGACATCCGGCTGCGCGCGGATCTCCACCGACAGCGCGAACGCGCGCTCCGCATGATGCGCGAGCACCTCCGCGAACTCGCCGCGGCGATCCCCGACCGCGCGCTCGAGCTCCGAGCCGAAGCGCTCGTGCAGGTCCGCGCGGATCGCCTTCGGCAGACCCGCGTACGCGACGTCGCGCATCAACAGGTGCTTGAACCGGTACCGACCCGGCTCGTGACTCTCCCGATCCTCGAGGACAAGCCCGGTGCGGCGCAGCGACGCGAGCGCGGCACCGACGTCGAGGCCGGGTACGAGCGCGGCGACCTCGCTCGCACCGAATCGCTCGCCGGCGATCGACGCCGCCTGCATCGTCCGCCGCTCGTCGTCGCCGAGGCCATCGAGCCGAGCGGCCAGCAGCGCGTGGATGCTCTCGGGCACGCGCACATCCGCGACCGTGGCGGTCGCGCGCCACCGATCGACGACCCGCGTGACCCGGCCGTCGTCGATGAGCATCCGCAGGAACTCCTCACAGAACAGCGGGTTGCCCTCGGACCGCCGCACGACGCGATCGCGGAGCTCCGCCGGGAGGTCGTCGATATCGAGGAGCCGGGCGATCAGCGTCTTCGTCTCATCGCCGGTGAGCGCGTCCAGCGTGATCGTGGTCGCGTTGGACCGCCCGGCGCCCCAGGTCGGACGCTGCTCCAGCAGCTGCGGGCGCGCGACACACAACAGGAGCAGCGGCGCGTCCTCCGCGCTCTCCGCGAGACCCTCGATGATCTCGAACACGGCCGGCGCGGCCCACTGGAGGTCGTCGACGACGATCACCGTCGGGGTGCGGGCGACCGCGGCCAGATATTGCCGGGCGCCCCAACCGATCTCCTTGGCGAACTGAGCGGGGACGACCTCGGGCATCGCGTCCTCGGCTCGCTCGAGGCCGAGCATCGTGGCGAGCCGGGCACGGACGGTGCCCGCTTCGGAGCCCAGCAGGGACGCGACGCGCGCCTCGAGCTTCGCGACCGCGCGCTCGCGATCGTCCTCGCCGGTGATACCGGCGTCGTCACGGATGATCTCCATGAGCGGCCAGTACGTGATGCCGGCGCCGTATGGCAGGCACCGGCCCCGAAGCACGTGAGCTCGGTCGGCGGCCGCGATCCGGGCGAGCGCCTCGCCGACGAGACGAGATTTCCCGATGCCGGCGTTGCCGACGAGCGTGAAGACGTGCGCGCGGCGATCGTCGCGCACCCGCTCGAACGAGTCGAGGAGCATGCGAAGCTCGCGCTGCCGGCCAACGAGCTGGGCCCGCATCGCCGGAAGGCCGCGCGCCTGCTCCGGGACGGCGCTCCGTGGCCGGACGGCGCGGAACGCCTTGATCGGCTCGGTCTTGCCCTTCGCCGTGATCGGCTCGCGGGACGCGTACTCGATCGCGGAACGGGTCAGTGATTCGGTCAGCGGTCCCACGACCACCTCGCCCATGTCGGCACCCTGCTGCAGGCGAGCCGCGACGTTCACGGCATCGCCGGTGACCAGGAACTGACGGTCCTCGCCGCCTCCGGCGACGGCCTCGCCGCTGTTCACCCCGACGCGCGCGGCGAGTGACACCCCGAGCTCGGCGTTGAGGTCGGTCATCGCGTCACGCATGGCGAGCGCGGCGCGGACCGCGCGCTCGGCGTCATCGTCGTGCAGCAGCGGAACGCCGAACACGACCATCACCGCATCGCCGATGAACTTCTCGACGGTGCCACCGTTCGTCTCCGCGATGGCCTTCATCCGCTCGAAGTACGAGCCCATCACGGACCGAACGGCCTCCGGGTCGTTCTCGGATCCGAACGCGGTCGATCCGACCACGTCCGCGAACACGACGCTCACGAGCTTGCGCTGTTCGGTCGCCATTGTCGTGAACAATGTACGAATGACCGAGGCTCCCCGCGAGCGTGCCGACCGCCGATGGCTGGGGTGGGTGACGCCCGACGGACGCCGGTTGCTCCTGGCGCGCGTGCTCCGCACGTTCGCCTACGGCTACCTGTCGGTGGTGCTCGGGGTCTACCTGGACCGCCTCGGTCTCGACCCGACGCGCATCGGGATCGTCCTGACCGCCGCGATCGCGGGGTCGGCCGTCATGACGGTCGGGTGGTCACTGTTCGCCGACCGGTATGGGCGGCGGCGGACGATCTCGACCATGGCCGTCCTCATGGTCGTCGGCGGCCTGGCCTTCGCCTTCGCGGACAGCTTCGCGGTGCTCATCCTCGCCGGCTTCACCGGCACGATCAGCGCGACGAACTCCGAGGTCGGCGTGTTCCAGACCGTCGACCAGGCCATGCTCCCGCAGACCGCGCCGGATGCGCGCCGCACCTGGCTGTTCGCCGTGTACAACACCCTGGCGACGTTCGGCGGCGCGCTCGGCGCGCTGTTCGCCGCGTCCGTCGGCGCGTTCGAGCGGCTCGGCCTCAGTGGCCCGGACGCGTACCGCCCACTATTCGTCCTCTACGCGATCGTCGGACTCGCGAACCTCGCCTTGTTCGCCGGTCTCACCGACAAGCTCGAGCTCGCGAAGGTCCACGGCGAACGGCGCTTCTTCGGGATCCACCGGTCGCGCGGGATCGTCGCCAGGCTCGCGGCGCTGTTCGGGCTCGATGCGTTCGCGGGAGCGCTCGTGGTCCAGTCGCTCGTGGCGTACTGGTTCTTCATCCGCTGGGATCTCGATCCGACTGCGCTCGCGGTGCTGTTCTTCGCGGTCAACCTGCTGTCAGGGCTCTCGCTCCTCGCGGCGGGCTGGCTCGCGTCGCGATTCGGGCTCCTGAACACGATGGTCTTCACCCACCTGCCGTCGAACGTCCTGCTCGTGCTCGTTCCCCTGATGCCAAGCCCCGCCCTCGCGGTCGCAGTGTTCCTGCTCCGGATGAGCATCTCGCAGATGGACGTGCCGACCCGCCAGTCCTACACGATGGCCGTGGTCGATCCGGACGAGCGCACCGCGACCGCGGGTCTCACGAACGTCGCGCGGACCGCGGCGAGCGCCGTCTCGCCGCTCGTGACCGGCGTGGCCTTCGCGGCAGGTTCGCTCGCGCTTCCGTTCGTCCTCGCCGGCGCCCTGAAGATCGCGTACGACGGTCTGGTCTACGTCACGTTCCGCGGCGTGCGTCCGCCGGAAGAGGAACGTCCGTCTCCCTGAAGACGAGCGCGCCGCGGCTCTGCGGAGCGAAGACGTGGAGCTGGCCCGTCGAACGATCCCAGGCGATGGTGTGCGCACCCAGCTCGGTGTTGAAGCCGACCGGCTCCGGCCTCACGCCGGCTTGGCTTCGACCTTCTTCTGGCAGTACGCGTACAACGCATCGAGCACCGGACGCGAGGCCTCGCGTTGTTTCTGATCGTCGGGGTAATGCAGGTGCCGCAGTCCGTCGAGGACGGCCTCGATGCCCTGCGACTCGGGCGTCACCGTCTTGTCGGCCGTGTCCGCGCCCCGGATCACCTTCGCCATGTAGGCCAACGCGAGGTCCTGGTCCAGGCCGTACGTGTGGACGAACGCGTCGAAGCTGCATTCGGGCCCGTGATGACCGAGCTCGGCATCCTTCGTGTCGTAGGGAGTCGCACCGAGCTTCTGGGCTTCACCGGCGACCCGATCGGTCGGGACGTAGATGAATTCGGCCTTCTGGTCGACGAACTTCTCGATCAGCCAGGGACAGGCGACGCGGTCGACGCGCGGATGTTCGCGAGTGATCCATTTCATCGTTCCCCTCCAGCTACCAATGGCCGCGGTGGATGACCTCGGACGCGGCCTTCTTGCCGACGATCTTCAGCGACGGCGAGGGCCGGTCGGTCGTGGCCTTGTGACCGATCGCGACCGCGCCGACGGCGGTGTACTCGTCCGGAACTCCGAACGCTTTGCGGAATCCAGCCTGGTCGAAGATCCCGAAGAACACCGCGCCGAGCCCGGCGTCGACCGCGGTCTGCAGGATGAGGAGCGCGGCCATTCCGACGTCGATGTCCCAGTACGGCACCGGCCAGTGCTTCTCGTCGCGATCGACCCAACCCTTATCGGGCCTTGCGTACCGATCGATGTAGGCGCTCTTGTTCGAGAGGCACACGATGATCGCGGCGGCGTTGAACATCCCCGGCCAGCCGAACTCCTTGCGACGGTCCTCTGACATGGTCGTGTTCCAGTAACGCTCGGTCTCATCCTTCCCGTTGAGCACGAGGAACGCCCAGCCTTGGCTGTATCCGGCCGACGGGGCGCGCTGCGCGTTCGCGATGATCCGCTCGAGCACGGCGGGATCGATCGGACGGTCCTCGAATGTGCGCACCATCTTCCGCTTGCGGACGACGTCCTGGAACTCCATACCCCGACAATGTACGAATGACGGCATCCCGCGTGCAGATCGTCGAAGTGAGCCCTCGGGACGGGCTGCAGGCCGAGGAGCGCACGCTCTCGACGGCGACCAAGCTCGAGCTCCTCGACCGCCTGGCCGACGCCGGCCACACCGCGATCGAGGCCACCTCCTTCGTCAGCCCGGACGCCGTGCCGCAGCTCGCGGACGCCGACGAGCTCATGAAGCGCCTGCGCCGGCGGCCCGGGGTCCGCTACCCCGTGCTCGTGCCGAACCAGCGGGGCCTCGAGCGCGCCCTGGCGGCAGGCGCGGAGGAGCTCGCCGTGTTCGTGTCGGCCAGCGAGAGCTACTCGCGAAAGAACCTGCGGCGCGGGCGCGAGGAGGCGATCGTCACGGCGCTCGCCGTGGTCGCCACGGCGAAGGCACGCGGTCTGCGTGTCCGCGGCTACGTGTCGATGGTCATCGCCGATCCCGACGATGGCCCCACCGATCCCCTGACCGTCGCTCAGATCGGCGCGCGGTTCCTGGACGCCGGGGTCGACGAGCTCTCGCTCGGCGACACGATCGGTGCGGGGACCGCGTCGCACGTGCGCGCGTTGCTGGCCGCGCAGCGCGAGGCGAAGATCCCGGTCGAACGGATCGCCGTCCACTTCCACGACACCTACGGCCAGGGCCTCGCGAACGTGCTCACGGCGATCGAGCTGGGCGTCGCCACCGTGGACGCGAGCATCGGAGGCATCGGCGGCTCGCCCTTCGCGAAGCGCGCAAGCGGCAATCTCGCCACCGAAGACGTCGTGTGGATGCTCGACGGCCTGGGGATCGCGAGCGGCGTCGACGTGCGCAAGCTGGCCGAGACGACGAACTGGATGGCCCGGCAGCTCGGCCGCGACCTTCCAGGCCGCGCGGCGCGCGCGCTCTTCGCATGACCGAGCTGTTCCGGATCTTCCGCGACGGCATCGCCGCGGTGCTGGTCCTGATCTCGCAGCATGAGTACCTGGCGCTGTTCGGCATCGTCGCCACCGAGGAAGCCGGCATCCCGCTCCCCGCGCCGAGCGACATCGTGATCATGTTCTACGGGAACCGCGCCCGCCACGATCTGGGCAGCCTTGCGCTCGTCGTGCTCACGTGCACCGTCGCGTCGACCTTCGGGACGCTCATCCCCTACCTCGTCACGCGCAAGTACGGCGACGCGGCCGCGAACAAGCTCGCTCAGCTCATGGACATCGAGCCGAAGCAGGTCGACGAGTGGGAGCACCGCATCGCGAGCCGCGGATTCGTCGCGATCCTCATCGGCCGGCTGATCCCCGGGCTGCGCGTCGCGATGTCGCTCATCGGCGGGACCGCGAAGGTGCCGCTCCACGAGTTCGCGGCCGGCGTCTTCGCGGCCGGGCTCATCTACTGGAGCTTCTGGACCGGCATCGGCGCGCTGTTCGGCCCGACGGTCGACCGACTCATCCCCCGGCCGTACATCACGTACGTCGTGATCGGCATTCCGGTCGTGTTCGTGAGCTATCTCGTGTTCCGCTACATCCGCGGCCGCCGCCGCCGCGCGCATGCGAGCGCCGCCGACTAGAGTCCGAGCGAGCCGACCAGGAGGTAGCAGGGTGGCCTACGAGAAGTTCGACAAGCTCGTCGCGGACCGCACGAAGCAATGGACCGACGAGCTGAGCGACTACTGCCGCATCCCGTGCGAGACCGCGCAGCTCCCGGAGCTGAAGCGGGGCGCGAAATGGACCGCCGACCGGCTGCGCAGGGCCGGAGCGAAGGTCGAGGTCATCGAGAAGCCGAACGTGGCGCCGCTCGTCGTCGGCGAGCTTGGCTCGGGAAAGCGCACGCTCATCTGCGTGCAGCACTACGACGTCCAGCCGGCCGCCCCGCTCGACCTCTGGACGACGCCGCCATACGAGCCCGCGATCCGCGACAACAAGCTCTTCGCGCGCGGCGTGTCCGACAACAAGGGACAGTTCCTGATCCGCGTCCAGGCGGCGGAGGCCTACCAGGACGCGATCGGGCCGCTGCCGATCAAGATCCGCTTCCTGGTCGAGGGCGAGGAGGAGTCGTCGAGCCGCCACTTCAACTCGATGCTCCAGGAGCGGCCGGACCTCACCGCGGGCGACGGCTCGCTGCAGGAAGGCGGCGGGCTCGACGCGCAGGACCGGCCGACGCTCATCTGCGGCGTACGCGGGATCCTCTACGTGGAGCTCTCGGTCAAGACCCTGAGCTACGACGCCCACTCCGGCGGCGCGTCGCTGTACGAGAACGCGGCGTGGCGGCTGGTCGAAGCGCTCGCGACGCTCCGCAGGCCTGACGGCACGGTGACGATCGACGGCTTCTACGACGACGTGCGCAAGCCGACCGACAAGCAGGTCACCCACCTGAAGACGATCCCGTTCGAGGAGGCGAAGCTCAAGGCGATCTACGGCGCGAAGCGCTTCGTCGGCGGAAAGTCCGGTCTCGACGCCCAGATCGCCCAGCTGTTCGCGCCGACCTGCAACATCGCCGGGATCTGGTCTGGCTGGACGGGGGACGATGCGAAGACGATCACCCCGGCCGAGGCCCACGTGAAGATCGACATGCGCCTCGTGCCCGATCAGGACCCCGACCAGATCGAGCGCCGGCTGCGCGCGCATCTGGACAAGCGCGGCTTCGACGACATCGTCATCAAGAACTGGGGCAGCGAGCACCCGTACTGGGGTCCGGTGGATGCGCCGATCGTCGACGCCGCCGAGCGTGCGTCGATGGCCGTGTATGGATCAAAGCCGCTACGGCTCTTCTCGAGCCCCGGCACTGCTCCGCAGTACCAGGTGTGCAACCCGCAGAAGCTGCCCATGGTCGCCATCGGGTACAGCCACCCGGACTCGCGGGTGCACGCGCCCGATGAGAACGTGCGCCTCGACCTCATGCCGAAGGCGGCCATGACCCTCGGTCGCTTCTTCGACGAGTTCAGCCGAACGTAAACACTGTGACCGAGGCCATCGTGGTCGGGCTCGGCGCGGATGGCAGCGCCGCGGCCGCACACCTCGCCCGGCGCGGCGTCAGCGTCGTCGGGCTCGAGGCGTTCGCCCGCGGGCACACCGACGGCTCGTCGGGTGGGCTGACGCGCGTCATCCGGCTCGCGTACTACGAACATCCCGACTACGTCCCGCTGCTCAAGCGGGCCTGGGAGCTCTGGCGCGAGCTCGAGGGCGACACCGGCGGCGAGATCCTGCGCCAGACCGGCGGCGTGTACGCCGGACCCCGCGAGGGCGAGCTCGTCGCGGGCTCCCTGCGGAGCGCGCGCGAGCACCAGCTCGAGCACGAGCTGCTGGACCCGGCCGCGCTTCGAGCCCGGCTCCCGCTGTTCCAGTTCGACGCGGACTGGTGGGGAGTCGCCGAAGCGACCGCGGGCTACCTGCTGCCGGACCGGGCCATCGCCGCGCACCTCGCGGTGGCCGAGCGAGGCGGCGCCGATCTGCACTTCAGTGAGCGCGTCGCCTCGTGGACCCGCGACGGTGATGGTGTCCGGGTCATCACCGATCGGGGAACCTACCGCGCGGACCGGCTCGTCATCGCCGCCGGGGCGTGGAACCCCCGGCTGCTGCCGCGCATCGCTTCGTTGCTCGAGGTGAAGCGTGTCCCGCTCTTCTGGTTCGAGCCCGTCGCCGAGCGCGAGGCGCTCGCGCGGCTGCCGGTGTACATCGTCGACTCCGGCCTGGGTCACGGCTGCTACGGCTTCCCGTACCTCGCCGACCAGGGCCTCAAGATCGCGACCCACGGTGCGGGCACGCCGACCGATCCGGACCAGGTCGACCGCGAAACACACCCTGCGGACGAGGCCCCGATCCGCGCGTTCATCCACGATCGGTTGCCGGTCGCGGCGGGCCCGGTGCGCATGACGAAGGTCTGCATGTACACGGTCACGCCGGACGAGCACTTCATCGTCGACGTCGACGGGCCGGTCGCGTTCGCCTCGGCGTGCTCGGGCCATGGATTCAAGTTCGCGACCGTCATGGGCGAGGTGCTCGCCGACCTTGCCCTGCACGGCGGGACGCGCCACCCGATCGGCTTCCTGTCGGCGTCGCGGTTCGCGGCCGCACGCGCATGAAGATGAGCCGCACGCAGATCGTCGTCCGGCTCGTCCTGACGGCAGCGCTCCTGTACTTCGTCTACTGGGTCGTGTTCACGAACGCGGGGGCCGGCCGCTAGCAACCGTCGAGGATCCGGAGATCATGCCGCTCGTGCTCTCTTTCGGGTGCGGCTGCGGCCGCCGACCGCGGCAGCGAGCCGCTTCTCGAGCTTCGCGAGCTCATCCTCGAGCTGCGTCGCGAGCTCGACCGACTGCCGCGTCGGAACGGTGTCGGCGGATCCGACCGCGCCGATCAGGGCGGCGATCCGGTGATTGAGCCGCACGCCGAAGTTGAGCGTGTCCTGGCGGCTCTTCGCCTTCGGCTGCATGAGCTGCGCCTCGATCGCGTCGAGCGAGCGCTTCGCCGCGGCGCTCGTGCGCGGATCCTTGCGGGCTTCGCGCAGCCGGTTCACGGCCTTGTGGTCGCGGTCGAGGAGGTCGCGCAGCTTCGCGCGCAGCGCGAACTGAGCATCGAGATCGGCCTGGGTCGCCCCGATCCGCGGGTCCGTGCGGATCTCGAAGCGAGCCTCACTACGCTCGCCATCCGCGTCGAGCCGCACCGAGTACGAGCCGGGCGCCGCGACGGGTCCTTTCAACGCGCCCTCGAGCTGGTCCATGACCTGCGGCTCGTCGTCGATCTTGGCCGCGTCCGGATAGCGCATGTCCCAGACGAACCGGTTCATCCCGGGCTCGATGGCGACGCGCGGCTCCTTGTCCTTCGGGTCCGCGTCGGCCGGCCGCTTCGTGTACGAGCGGATCGTACGACCGCGTGAGTCGAGGAACGTCAGCGTGATGTTCTTCGGCGCGCCGCGCAGGAAGTAGGTCACGATCACGCCGTCGGGCGGGTTCTTGCCGGCATCGAGATTCGTCTCGACCTTGTCCCCGTTCGGCTTCTCCTCGACGATCGACGTGAAGATGCTGCCGCCCGGGTGGCGGTAGTTCTTCATCGGCGCGGGCTCGCTCTTGGATGAGAACCCGCCGTAGGTCTTGTAGCGGATGGTCGACCGCGGGGCGAACAGGCGGCTCTTCCCGGTCGCCCGTTTGCGGGCGAGCTCGCGCACCGGCCCCAGATCGTCGAAGACCCAGAACGACCGGCCGTGCGTCGCAAGGGCAAGGTCGCCGTCTTTCACGATCAGATCGTGGATCGGGACCACGGGCAGGTACGTTCCCTGCCAGCGCTGCCAGCGTGCGCCGCCGTCCAGCGACACGTACAGCCCCACCTCGGTGCCCGCGTAGAGCAGGCCCCGGACCTCGGGATCCTCGCGGATCGCGCGCGTGAACGAATCGGCGGGGATGCCCGCGGTGATCTTGGACCAGGTGCGGCCGTAGTTCTCGGTCTTGTAGAGGTACGGCCGGAAGTCGTCGTGCTTGTAGCGGTTCGCGGCGACGTACGCGGTGCCGGCGTCGTGCTGCCCGGGCTCGATGATGCTGATGAGGGTCTGCGCCGAGATGAGCCGCGGCGTCACGTTGGCCCACTTCTTCCCGTTGTCGCGCGACACGTGGATCAGCCCGTCGTCGCTGCCCGCCCAGAGCACGCCCGGCTCGATCGGCGATTCGGTGAACGCGAAGATCGTCGCGTGGTACTCGGCTCCGGTCTGGTCCAGGGTGATCGGACCGCCGGAATCGCCGGTCGTCTTCGGATCGTTCCGCGTGAGATCCGGGCTCACGCGATCCCAGGTCGTTCCCTCGTCCAGGCTCCGATGCACGTACTGCGAGGTCGTGTAGAGCACATTCGGGTCGTGCGGAGAGAGGAAGACGGGTGCGGTCCAGTTGAAGCGGTACTTGAGGTCCTTCGCCGCGATGCCCGATGAGGCCTCCGGCCACACGTTGATGGTGCGGACCTGACCGCTGCGATGGTCGTATCGCGTGAGCAGGCCGGCGTGGTCCGCGGCGAAGACGATCTCCGGGTCGTCCGCGCGCACGGCGATGTGTCCGGCCTCGCCGCCGCCCACCTCGTAGCAGTCCTGCCACAGGATCCCGCTGAGCGCCGAGCGCGTCGGCGACGAGATCGACGAGTTGTCCTGCTGCGCGGCGTAGAGCCGGTACGGCGTCCGGGTGTCCGCGGTGATGTGGTAGTACTCGGCCGTCGGCTGGTTGTAGAGCGACGACCACGACGAGCCGCCGTTGAACGAGATCACGGCGCCGCCGTCGTTGCCCTCGATCATCCGCAGCGGGTCGTTCGGGTCGATCCACATGTCGTGGTTGTCCCCGTGCGGGATGGTCTGACGGGCGAACGTCTTCCCCGCGTCGCTCGAGCGCCAGGCATCCACGTTCAGGACCCAGACCGTCTCGGCGTCCTTCGGATCGACGAACAGGTGCGTGTAGTACCAGGCCCGCTGGCGGAGCTCGCGGTCCTCCGAGCCGGCCGACCAGCTCAGGCCGCCGTCCTCTGACCGGAAGACGCCGCCGTCCCGTGCCTCGATGAGCGCGTAGACCCGCTCGGGTCGCGCCGGCGCGACCGCGACCGAGATCTTGCCCAGCACACCCGTCGGGAGTCCGCGATTCCGCGAGATCTCGGTCCAGGTGTCGCCGCCGTCCGTCGACTTGAACAGGCCGCTGCCGTCACCGCCGCTGATCAGCTGATGCGGCCGGCGGATGGCCTCCCAGAGCGCCGCGTAGATGATCCTCGGGTTCGTCGGGTCGATGCTGATGTCGATGCCGCCGGCCTTCGGGCCGCGCGATAGGACCTTGCGCCACGTCTTGCCACCGTCACGCGTGCGAAAGATGCCGCGTTCGGAGTTGGGACCGTGCGCGTGGCCGAGCGCGGCGACGTACGCGACGTCGGGATCCAGCGGATGCACGCGGACCTTGCCGATGTTGCGCGTGTCCTCGAGCCCGAGGTGCGACCAGGTCTTGCCGCCGTCGGTCGAGCGGTACACGCCGTCACCGTGCGAGACGTTCCCCCGGATGCAGGCCTCGCCCATCCCCGCATACACCACGTTGGGATCGGACGCCGCGACCGCGATCGCACCGACCGAGGCGCGCTTGAAGAACCCGTCGCTCACGTTCCGCCAGTACAGACCACCATCGGTCGTCTTCCACACGCCGCCGCCGCATGAGCCGAAGTAGAAGGTGTTGCGCTCGCGTGGATCGCCGGCCACCGCCTCGACTCGACCGCCCCGGAACGGTCCCAGCTGCCGCCACTCCAGTCCATCCAGCGAGACCCCGGTGTTCGCGGCAGAGCGTGATGGCATGCTCGTCCCTCCCCAAGTAGGCTTCGCCTAGACCATAGAGAAAACGCGAGAGCGCGGTTGCTGACCATGAAGGAGTAATTGAATGACCTGGTTCGAGCAGCTGACCGGGATCGACCCTGACGCCGGCACTGGCACCTTCGAGGCGATGCTTGCCGCGTTGATCGGCGCGATCATCATCGCGGCCGCGTGGTACGTGATCTCGCGTCGCAAGGCGGCGCGGGCGGCTCGCTAGCTCAGCGGCTGCGTACTCCGATGAGGCGCTGGAAGGCCACGGAGGCGCTGAGCAGGACCAGGAGCAGGCCTGCGACGTAGCGCGTCGGATCGACCACCACGGCGTTCACGGCGAAGAGGATCAGCGCGATGACCGCCGGCGCGAGCGAGATGAGGTTCGCCCGGCTCAGGATCGGGAGCGCGCGCGTCCGGCGGACCTGCAGCTGAAGCTCGATGAGCGTGAGCGCGATCCAGATGGCCGCGAGGCCGCTCGACCATCGGATCGCGAGGACATCGTCACCGAACGCTGACCGGAACACCGACGGGACGAGGCCCATGAACATCACCCCGAGGCTGGACTGAACGAGCACCCGAAGACGGAGGGACTGGATCGCGGTCCAGTCGGGCCCCTGGCGGAATACGGCGACGACACCGGCAAATCCCGCGATCGTCACCGCGAGCTGCGCGATCCCGATGAGCACGGCGTCGGAGGGCACCGCGGCATCGTATTCAGACCCGTTCCCGGGCCATTGACGACCGAACGGGTGTTCCATATCGTGCTCTGGCTATGAGAACGGGCGTTCGGTTCCCGGCGCGGACCAGCCTGGAGCAGATCCTCGACGTCTTCGAGCGTGACCCCGAGTTCCTCGAGCAGGTCACGCACTGGGAGCGCCTCCCGGCGAAGGCTCCGCGCTACGCGCCGTTCCCCGACTGGCTCGACCCGCGCATCGCGCGCTCCCTTCGCACGCGCGGGGTCGAGGCGCTGTACTCCCACCAGGCCGCGGCGCTGGAGGTCGCGCACCGGAAGAAGCACGTCGTCGTGGTCACGCCGACGGCTTCCGGCAAGACGCTCTGCTACGACCTTCCGGTCCTCGACGCCATCGCGAAGGATCCATCGGCGCGCGCGCTGTACCTGTTCCCGACGAAGGCGCTCGCGCAGGACCAGCTCGCCGAGCTCGAGCGCCTCTCGACAGAGATGGAGATCGACCTTGCGACGTTCACCTACGACGGCGACACGCCGCCGCAGGCGCGCGCCGCGATCCGCTCGGCGGGCCACGTCGTCATCACGAACCCGGACATGCTCCACACCGGCATCCTCCCCCACCACACGAAGTGGGTGAAGCTGTTCGAGAACCTCCAGTACGTGGTCCTGGACGAGCTGCACACCTACCGCGGCGTCTTCGGCAGCAACGTCGCGAATGTCTTGCGCCGGCTGCGCCGGATCTGCGCGTTCTACGGCTCGCACCCCACGTTCATCCTGACCTCGGCCACGATCGCGAATCCCGAGGAGCTTGCCCGGCGCCACGTCGAGGACGACGTCGTCGTCATCGACGACTCCGGCGCGCCCCGTGGCGAGAAGGTGGTCGCGTTCATCCAGCCGGCGGTGGTGAGCGCCGGTCTCGGGATCCGCCGGAGCGCGCTGCTCGTCGGCCGCGACATCGCGGCCACCCTCCTGGCCTCGGGGATCCAGACGATCGCGTTCACGAAGTCGCGCGTGCAGACCGAGCTCCTGCTGACCTATCTGCGCGCGCGCTTCCCCCAGCCGCAGTGGCCGCCCGAGCTCATCCGCGGCTATCGCGGCGGCTACCTCCCGTCGGAACGGCGGGCGATCGAGCGCGGGCTGCGCGACGGCTCGGTGCGCGGGGTCGTGTCGACGAACGCGCTCGAGCTCGGCATCGACATCGGCGCCCTGCAGGCGGCGGTGCTCGTGGGCTACCCCGGCACGGTCGCGTCGACCTGGCAGCAGATCGGCCGTGCCGGGCGCCGCGAGGATCTGTCCGTCGCGTTCGTCGTCGCGACGAGCTCGCCCACGGATCAGTACATCGTCCAGCACCCCGAGTTCGTCCTCGGCCGTTCGCCCGAGGCCGGGCTCGTGAACCCCGACAACCTGCACGTCCTGGTGGAGCACCTCAAGTGCGCGGCGTTCGAGCTCCCCTTCGACCGCACCGAACGCTTCGGGACCGAGGACACCCTCGGGATGCTGAGCTACCTCGACGAGCACGGGATCCTGCATGAGTCGGAGGGCCGTTATCACTGGTCCGATCAGGCATTCCCGGCAGAGGCGATGTCGCTGCGGACCGCGAGCAACGACAACGTCGTGATCATCGATACGACCGACGGCCGCACCCATGTGATCGGCGAGGTCGACCGCTTCGCCGCGCCGGTGCTGGTGCACGAGCAGGCCATCTACCTCCACGAGTCGAAGCAGTTCCAGGTCGAGAAGCTCGACTGGGAGAACGCGAAGGCCTACGTCCGCGAGGTGAAGGTCGACTACTACACCGACGCCGGCCTCGCGGTCCGCATCCGCGTGCTGGCCGAGTTCGCCAACTCGACCGAGAAGGCCACGCGGGCGCACGGCGAGGTCCTCGTGTCCGCGCTCGCGACGGTCTACAAGAAGCTCACCCTCTACACCCACGAGAACGTCGGCTGGGGGAAGATCCATCTCCCGGAGCAGGAGCTCCAGACGACCTCGTTCTGGCTCGCGCTGCCGGAGGCTGTCACCCGGGGGTGGCCGAAGGAGCAGATCGAGGTCGCGCTCGCGGGGCTGGGCAACCTGCTGCACGCCCTCGCGCCGCTCTTCCTCATGTGCGATCCGCACGACCTCGGGCTCGCGGTCGAGGTGCGTTCGCCGCATACGTCGCGGCCGACCATCTACCTCTTCGACATGACCCCGGGCGGGGTCGGATTCTCCGAACGGCTGTTCCGCTCGACGGAGCCGCTCCTCGAGCGGGCGGCCGAGCATCTGCGCGACTGCCCGTGCGCCGAGGGATGCCCGAGCTGCGTCGGACCGGCCTACGCCCTTGGGGCGAAGGTGAAGGTCGGCGTCGCGGAGCTGCTGCGGCAGCTCGCGTGAGGGACCTGCGCGCGCGGCTCGACGCACTGCCGCTGGGTCGCGTCGCGCGACCGCCGGCGGTGCGGTCCGACCGGCCGTTCGAGGTCATCGAGCAGCGGATCGAGCTCGCCACGCTCGGTCTCACGGTGGTCGCGCGAAGCGAGCCCGATGCGCGGGTCGTCGCCCACCTCGGCCTCAAGGGCGCGTCGCCATCCCGGTGGGAGGACATCGTGTTCCTCGACACGGAGACCACCGGGCTCATGGGCGGCACCGGCACGTACGTGTTCCTGCTCGGCACGGCATTCATCCGCGACGGCGAGCTCGTGCTGCGCCAGCACCTCCTCCACGATCTCGGCGCCGAGGCCGCGTTCGTCCGCGCGTTGCGCGAGGAGCTGGCACCATTCCGCGCCTGCGCGTCGTACAACGGGAAGTGTTTCGACCTGCCGCTGCTCCGCACGCGGTTCGTGATGGCCCTGCGGGCGGACCTCAGCGTCGACGAATCGCACCTCGACCTCCTGCATCCGGCACGGCGCCTCTGGCGTGACCGGTTCGGCTCGACGTCGCTGCGGCAGCTCGAGGATTCCGTCCTCGACGTGGTGCGCGAGGACGACATCCCCGGCGCGCTCATCCCGGAGCGCTACTTCCGCTGGCTCGCGCTCCGCGAGGCCCGGCTGATCCAGCCGATCCTGAACCACAACGCCCGGGACATCGTGTCTCTCGTGCGGATCACCGACCGGATCGCGCAGGCGGTCATCGACGCGCGGGCCGGCCGGGCTCCCGATCACGCACCGGCGGCCCTCGCCCTCGCGAAGGCCTTCGAGCGCGCCGGCGAGAGCGAGATCGCCTACCTGTGCTACGAGAGCGCGTACGCCGACGCTGACAGCGACCTGCGGATCCGGGTCGCGCTCCCCTACGCGAAGGCGCTGGAGGTACACGGGCAGGTCGAGCGCGCGCTGAAGGTCGTCGAGCTGCAGCTCGAGCTCGGGCTGGGCACACCTCGCTGGCGGGCGCAGGCCGCGGCGCGCGCTCGGCGGCTCTCGCGCATCATGGCGAGGCGATGCGCGCCCTCGAAGACCTCGGCCACGCGGCCGAGGCCATCCGTACCCGGGAGCTTTCCAGCGTTGAGCTGACCCTGGCCAGCCTCGATCGCTATCGCGCCACGGAGCCCAGCGTCCACGCATTCGCCTGGCTCGATCCCGACCGCGCGCTCCGGCTCGCCCGCGAGCGCGACGCCGGGCCACCACGCGGCCTGCTGCACGGTGTGCCGATCGGCGTGAAGGACGTGTACGACACGGCGGGCATCCCCACCGAGCACGGCTCGGCGCTGTTCCGGGGCCGGGTGCCGGGTCGTTCGGCGGAGGTGGTGCGCGCGCTCGAGGCCGCGGGCGCCATCATGATCGGCAAGACCATCACGGCTGAGCTGGCGTTCCTCCACCCCGGCGCCACGCGGAATCCATACGACCTCGAGCGCACGCCGGGCGGCTCGTCGATGGGCTCGGCCGCGGCGATCGCCGCCGGCGTGATCCCCGGCGCGCTCGGCACGCAAACGAACGGCTCGACCATCCGGCCCGGCGCGTTCTGCGGCGTCGTCGCCTTCAAGCCGACCGGCGGCCGGCTCTCGACCGCCGGCGCACTGGAGTTCTCGAAGACGCTCGACCAGGTCGGGACGTTCGCGGGCGACGTCGCGTCGGTCGCACGCCTGGTGGCCGCGTCGGCGGGCGACGCCCTGGAAGAGTGGTGGACCGGACCAGCGCGGCGCGCACCGCGGATCGCGGCGGTGCGGACGTCCGATTGGGACAGCGCGGACGACGCGATGCGAACGCGGTTCCAGGCCGACGTGGACGAGCTCGCGAGCGAGGGCGGCCCGATCGAGTGGCCCCCGCTGCCGCCCGGGCTCGACGATGCGCCCGCGCTCATCCGCGTCGTGATGGCCTACGAGTCGGCACGGACACTTGGCGCGCTCGCGAGATCGCGGCCCGCTGACGTCAGCCCGCAAGCGCGGGAATTCTTCGAGTGGGGCGCGTCAATCTCGGCCGACGAGTACGAGCGCGCGATCCGCGAGCGGCTCCGGCTCATCGCGGGATTCAACGAATGGGCCGCGCCCTATGACGCCGTCGTCACTCCGCCCGTGGTCGGCGAGGCTCCAGCGCGCACGACGACGGGCGATCCCCGGTTCTGCTCGCGCTGGACGTTCGTGGGTGCGCCCACGATCGTCATCCCGACCGGCGTCGGTCCATCGGGCCTACCGCTCGGCCTGCAGCTCGCGGGCGCGCGCGGCTCGGACCGCCGGCTGCTCGGCGCGGCCGCCTGGGCTGCATCGCTGCTTCCCGCTCCGCCGCGGCCGACGCTGGTCGCCCGCTAGCGGCATCACCTCGCGACCTCGCGGCCGTACCCGGCCGCCTCGCTGTAGAACCACCCGTCCAGGTCCGGCGTGTCGATGCCGTTCAGCGCGAGCGTGACCTTGATCTCGGTCCGGTGCTCGACCCCGTGCTGGAACGCGTGCAGCAGGAAGAAGCCCTTTGGGTATTCGTACCGCTTGCCCTGATATGGCAGGACGACCAGCTCGTCCTCGTCCAAGCTCGCCGCGATGGCGATGAGCTCGTCGCCGGTCGATGCGAGCACGTCGCGAACCGCATCGAACCCAGGCCATGCGCCCTCAAGATGCCGCGACTCGCCCTCGTGCTGCCGGCCCTTCGTGCGCAGCACGAACGTCAGCTCGCTACCGGCCAGGTGCTGGAAGAGCTCTGCCACCGAACGCGACGAGGGCGTGGCCCGCAGGCCAAGCTGGTCCTCGGTCAGGCCGCGGCAGCCGTCGACCAGCGCGAGGCTCGCCCATCGGTCATAGCGAAGGCAGTCGGCGAGAGCTTCGCTCATCGGCTAGCTCTGGAACTCCTTCTCCGCGCCTTTCGGGTACGCGGCCGGGTCCGCGGCAAGGGCGATGGCCCGATCGACGGCTTCCTCGGGCGTGGTCGCGAAGTGCAGCGTCGCCGAACCGGATTCGTCGAGGTGCTTGCCACGGTAGGCGACCTCCCGGATCCGATCGGACCAGCCACCGGTGCCCTCGAGGATGACCGTCGGCTTGTCCTGATAGGCGATCGTGAGTTCGTTCAATGTGCCGATGCCGCCCGAGATCATGATCACCGCGTCCGCCGCGCGTACCACGAGCGTGTTGCGCATCCAGCCCATGCCGGTCGTGAGCGCCACGTCGACGTAGCGGTTCGCCTCCTCCTTCTTGAAGCCGGGCAGCATGCCGATGACGAGGCCGTTCGCCCGCTTCGCGCCGCGGCTCGCCGCCTCCATGACGCCCGACAGTCCGCCGGTGATCAGGATCGCGCCGGCGCCGGCGATGTTCGCCCCGACGAGCTCGGCCGCCCGAAGAGCCTCCGGCGACGGCGGGTCGCCTGGATCCTTCGCGCTCTTTCCGATGACCGCGATGAGATACGGCCGCGCCATCAGCGCAGCCGCCAGAAGTCGCCGGCGAGGCCCAGGTCGGCGAACAGCGCTTCCGCTTCCTCGACCGTGTGCCGCCGCCAGTCCGGCTCGAGCTTGCGCGCGTACCAGGCGCGCGCGAGCCTCCATCCGGTCTCGAGCGACAGCGTCCGCGCGCCCACGAAGCCGCGCGCGTCGCGCCAGCTGCGGGCATGCTCCTCCGACCGGAAGAGCAGCATCGTCGATCACGTGAACACGATGTCCTTCCACCAGTCGCGCGCGGGCAGGCCGAACTGCATGACCACGCCGTCGAGCGCCCCGACGGCGTCGCCGGCGAGCCGGACCTCGAGCGGGACGCCACAGGTGTCCGCGCAGTGACCGAGGACCACCCCGTCGTCCCTCAGAGCTGCCGCGACGCCGAACGCATCCCACGCGCAGAGCGCCGTCCACTCACGCCCGCCGGATCGCACGCGGAAGTCCGTGGGGCCGGCGGCGAACGGGTTGAAGCTGAGCAGCTCGGTCGTGCCCGACCGCAGGATCATCACCCGGGCGGCGGCCAGCCGCCCGAAGGAGTCAGCCACGTCGGCGGCCGGCGCCGCGACGCGACTCGCGACCTCCGCGAGCGACGGCACGGCGCCGCGCTCGCGGATGCACTCGGCGATCGTGATCCGGACGTCACGATCGAAGGCGGCGGGATCGGTCATGCCGGACGCACCCACGTGTCCCGCTCGGCGACGTATCTCTTGAGATCCAGGCCGTAGTAGCGCGCCATCCCCTCGTAGCGCATCCCCGCCTTCTCCATCACCCGCCACGAGCCGACGTTCTCCGGGAAGCAGATCGCGATGACCTCCTCGAGCCCCACCGGCCCGAACCCATGAGCGAGGCAGGCGGTGGCCGCCTCCGTCCCGTAGCCGTGGTTCCACGCGCTCCGCTTGTAGTGATACGCGAGCTCGACCTCGGGACCGGTTCCCTCGACGAGCATCAGCCCGCAGTCGCCGATCAGCTCGCCGGTCGCCCGGAGCTCGACGGCCCACAGCCCGTGACCGTGATCGCGCTCCATCGCCATACGCCGCTCGACGCTCTTGCCCATCGACTCGAGGGTCGGATCGGGGAACGGAGGCAGGAACTTCCGGACCTCGGGATCCCCGAAGACTTCGAGCATCGCGGCCGCGTCGGCGGGATCGAACGACCGGATCAGCAGGCGCTGCGTCTCAACGTGCATCGGCCGAGAAACCTACGCTCTCGGCATGGCCGACGTCGTACCGTTCCACGGATTGCGCTTCCAAGAGTCGAAGGCCGGCCCGCTGGCCGATCTCATCTCGCCGCCCTATGACGTGATCTCCGATCGCGACCGCGTGGCGCTCTACGCGCGCAGTCCGTACAACATCGTGCGGGTCGAGGAGGGCATCGAGGAGCCCGGCGACACCGCGGCGAACAACAAGTACACCCGGGCGAAGGCCGCGCTCGAGGACTGGATCGGCAAAGGCGTCCTGAAGGTCGACACGTCGCCGGCGTTCTACCTCCACGACCACTACTTCGTCGTCGGTGGCCAGCGCATCCGCCGGCGCGGGATCCTCGGCGCGCTTCGGCTGTACCAGGAGGGCCGCGGCATCGTGCGCCCGCACGAGCGCACGTTCCCGAAAGCGAAGACCGACCGGCTCAAGCTCCTGCGCGCGACCCGCACGAACACGAGTCCGGTGTTCGGGCTCTTCGCCGACGAGAAACGCGCCGTCGCGTCCGCGCTCGAGGCGTGGATGGTGCGCGGGCCCGCACGCTTGGTGGCGGACGCGCGCATCGGCGAGGAGCGCCACATGCTGTGGGCACTCGACGACCGGCCCGCCGCGGAGAAGCTGACCGCCACGCTCAAGGACCAGCGCGTGTACATCGCGGACGGCCACCATCGCTACGAGACGGGGCTCGCGTACCTCAAGGAGGAGATCGAGGCCGCGAAGATCGACTTCGACGAGGACAGCACGCATTTCACCCTCGCGTATCTTTGCGCGCTCGACGACCCGGGCCTCCGGATCTTCGGGACGCACCGGGTGGTACGCGGCGCGGATGCCGCGATCGATGAGATCGTGCCGCGGAATTTCGACGCGACGGTCATCCAACGAGGGGCGATCGATGACCTGCAGCCGGGCATCGTGCTCGTCCGGAACGGCACATACACGGAGCTGGTGCCGAAGCCCGGGATCGATCTGCAGGCGATGCCGGAGAGCTGGCGCACCCTGCCGGTCGCGCTGGCCGAGGAGCTGCTCATCGAGCCGGCCCGGAAGCTCGGCGGCGAGGTGACGTATGAGCACGATGTCGAGCGGGCGATCGGGGCGGCGCGCGACGGCGCGACGACCGTGCTGCTGCGCGCCGTGTCGGCCGACACGCTGAAGAAGGTCGCCGACTCGTGGGAACGCCTGCCGCAGAAGACGACGTACTTCTACCCGAAGGTACCCGCGGGACTGGTGCTGCGACCCCTCGGCGACTAGCCCGGGAAGGTGAACCGCGTGGCCGACGTGTTGAACTTCTTCACGTCGAACGCGATGAGCTTCTCCGGCCGCACGCGGAAGACATGAGCCGTCGCGTACTGCGCCGCCTTCGGCCGGTACTTGAATCCCGGTCCGTACTTCGTGCCGTACTGCGCCGCGATTCGGCGCGCGAGCGCCGTTGGCACCCCCCGGATGACGTCCGTGGTGCCGTCACCGTACGCGGCGTCGTGGCCGCTCTGCATACCGAAGCTGATCCGTCCGTCGCGCGCGAGATTGCGCGCCCAGCGTGTGCGTTCGCTTCCTTCGAAGAAGAGCTGCTGATCGAGCCAGACGGCCCACGTCTGGATCAGGTGCGGGCGGCCGTCGTCGCCGGTGGTCGCGATCCAGAAGTATGGCGCTGAGCGGAGGAGCTTCTCGACCGCGGACCAGGTGAGCATCCCCTTTGGCTCGGTCTTGATGTAGCCCTTGGGGAGCTTTGGCCGATCGCGCACCGGCGCCTTCATCGCGACGGCGATGGTAGAGCGGCTCAGCTCCTCGACGCGCGGGTCGCGCGGACGTGATCGAGACATCGGGTCATCTGCTCACGCTTAAACGCTCGAGCGTCTCTGGGACGCCGCAGTCGGACGCTTGGGGAATGGACATCGCGACGGCGGGCTGCCCCGGACGTCCCGCGAGGCCGACCGTTCCCTCGCCGTCAAAGAACCCGGCCGCCCAGGCGGCCCGCTCGATCTCCGACCAACGCGCCGAACATTGGGCCGGGACCGTCCGGTCCACTTCGCCAGCCGCCTTGCGCAGCTGCGCACGTTTGACCTCGCCGATCCATGGCCACAGAAGCTCGCCGACCGCTTCGACCACGACGTGCCGCTTCGAGTGCCACTGGTAGAGCGACGCCCGCGCGGGACCGTGAATGAGGCCCACGTCGCCGACGGCCGCTCGGAATCTGAACAGCAGCGGCGGAGGCATCTCGTCGCCCGATTGGTAGACGGCGATCTGGCGGACGCGCGATCTTCGCTGCTTCGGGAGATAGGTGCTCGCGGAGCCTTCGCCGTCATAGACGCCTGCAGCCCAGGCCCGCTCCGTGGTGTTCACACCACGGATATCGGTGATGCCTTGCGAACCTGCGGGGAGGGCGGGATTCGAACCCGCGACAGGAGAAAACCCCTGTAAAGGCTTAGCAAGCCCCCGCACTCGGCCTCTATGCGACCTCCCCGGGCAACGCCACGGGATGCACAAAGTCTACCCGGGGAGGTCGCCGCGGACTATCGCGACGCGGGCTCGTCGATCCCTTCGTCGCGGCGGCCCTCCACCTCGAGCTCGCCGGCCTTCTTCTGCACCTCGCCCTTGAGCTGATCGACCTTACCGCCCCACTCCGTGGACCGGTCGCCCGCGGCCTTGCCGAACTCTTCCTTGACCTTGCCCTCGGCCTTCTTCATCTCGCCCTTGATCTCGTCCTGCACGACACACCTCCAAATGCTGCGGCCCGACAGAGCAGGAGGCGTGCCGCGCGTTGTGCGAGCATCGGAACGTGGGCGACGAACGGATCCTCGCGATCGATATCGGTGCGGGCACCATGGACACGCTGGTCCACGACCCGGCCCAGCCCATGGAGAACGCCGTCCAGCTCGTGCTGCCGTCGGCGACAAGCCTCGCGGCGCGGAAGATCGCGGCCGTTCGTGAGCAGGGCAAACCGGTGTTCCTGCATGGCAACCTCATGGGCGGCTATCACACGACGAACGCGGTCTGGTCCCATCTGCAGGCCGGCCTCGCGGTCTACGCGACCGAGGTCGCCGCCCGCACGGTGCACGACGACCTCGACCTGCTCCGAGCCCGCGGGATCGTCGTGACCGACGATCCGCCCCGCGATGCGGTACAGGTCGAGTTCCGCGACGTCGATCTCGCTCGGCTCGAGCGCACGCTCGCGGCGTACGACGTCACGATGCCGCCCACGATCGCGATCGCCGCTCAGGACCACGGCTTCTCCCCGAAGGCCAGCAACCGCCTCTTCCGATTCGAGCACTGGCGCCGCTTCCTTACCCCAGGATCGACGCTCGACGACCACATCTGGCGGACACCGCCCGCGTACATGACCCGGCTGCTCGCGATCCAGCGCGACGTACCGAACGCGATCGTCGCCGACACCGGCCCGGTGGCGGTCCTGGGCGCGCTCGAGGACGAGCGCGTCGGCGGGCGCGCGGACGGTGGCGCGTGCATCGTGAACGTCGGGAACCAGCACGTCCTCGGATTGCTCGTGCGGGGCGAGACCCTGCTCGGCGTCGTCGAGCATCACACGGAGGCGGTGGGCACGGCCAAGCTGCAGAGGCTGGCGGCGCGGCTCGTCGCCGGGACGATCACCCATGACGAGGTGTTCGAGGACGAGGGTCACGGTGCGCTCGTCCTCGATGAGTACCGCCACCTGGCGCCGTTCGAGTTCGTCGCGGTCACCGGACCGAACCGCCGGCTCGCGAAGGCACTCGGCTGGTACGAGGCGGTGCCGCACGGCGCAATGATGCTGAGCGGCTGCTTCGGCCTGGTCCGCGGAGTCCAACGCCTGCGCGAGCGCGAGGTGGCGGCGGCGCGCTAACGAGAACGGGCCCTGCCTTGCGGCAGGGCCCGTCGATCGTCCGAAAGGTGCCGGACGGCTACGCGAGGAACTTGCGGATGAACGGGTCGGCGAAGTAGATGAGGAACGCCACGGACGCGATCCACATCCAGAGCGTGACTTCGCGGCTCTTGCCGCTGACGAGCTTGAGGAACGTGAACGCCAGGAACCCCGCGCCGATGCCGTTCGTGATCGAGTACGTGAGCGGCATGACGAAGACCGTGAGCAGGATCGCGAACCCGGTCGCGAAGTCGACCGTGCCGGTCTTGTTCAGGTCGAGGAGCGGACGGAACATGAACCAGCCGACGAGCATCAGCGCCGCGGCGGTGGCCTGCGGCGGGACGATGCCCGCGATGGGCGCGAGGAAGATGGCCAGCAGGAACAGGATCGCCGTGACGAGGCTCGCGAGGCCGGTGCGCGCGCCTTCCGCGACGCCCGCGCCGGACTCGATGTACGTGGTGTTGCTCGAGGTGCCGAAGACGCCGCCGAACAGCGCGCCGAGCGAGTCGACCCAGAACACGCGGTCCGCGCGGTCGATGCGACCGTCGGGCCGCAACCAGCCACCCTCGGCCGCGACGGAGGTGACCGTGCCGGCCGTGTCGAAGAAGTCGGAGAGCATGAGCGAGAAGACGGTCAGGATCGCGGCGACGACCCCGAGCTTGCTGAACACGCCGAGCAGATCGAGCTGCCCGACGGTGCTGAAGTTCGGCGTATCGAGGAGGTTGGGCGGCATGACCGCGACGCCGGGTAGGTCCTTGTACGTAGCGCCGCCGGTCGCGGCGTTGACGAGGACGCCGACGAGCGTCGCGCCGATGATGCCGAAGAGCAGTGTGCCCTTCACGCCGCGCGCGTAGAGGAATGTCGTGATGATCAATCCGGCGATCGTGACGATCGCGGTGCCCGAGTTGAGATTGCCGAGCGCGACCGGGTCCGACGCGTTGCCTGTGCCGACGGCAAGGCCGCCGTTGAACGCGCCGATCGCGAAGATGAATGCGCCGATACCGGCGCCGATGCCGAGCTTCAGCTGGTACGGGACCGCGTCGAGGAGGGCACGCCGCAGGCCGAGCGCCATCGCGATGCAGATCGCTCCGCCCTCGAGGGCGACGACGCCCATCGCGGCCTGCCAGCTGAGGCCCGCGCCCTTGACCAGTCCGAAGGCGACGACGGCGTTGATCCCAAGGCCCGCGGCTCCCGCATACGGGTAGTTCGCCCACAGGGCCATGCCGCCGGTGAAGAGTGCGGCCAGGAGCGCGGTCGCCGCGGCGACGGCGGGGAACGACATTCCGGCGCTCGAAAGGATGACCGCGTTGACGACGAGGATGTAGGACATGACCAGGAAGTTGGTCAGTCCGCCGCGTACTTCGGTGCCGATCGTGGAGCCGGCCTCGGTCACCTTGAAGTAGCGATCGAGCATGTTGCGCTCCGCTGGGACAGCCGTGGTCTGTGCTGCCATTGAACCCTCCTCCATTCAGTGCCACACCGGCAACCAAAAAGAGGCCCGCGAACGAGATCCCCTCCCGTGACCTCGCGCGGATGCTACAGGCTGCGTTCCCCGCTGCCTACGGTCTCTGGAGGAGGCGAGCTGCGGTCAGCGTTGCGGGGTCATGTCCATCGGGCTCATGAGCTGGAAGTAGTTGTTGTCCGGGTCCGACAGGGTCGTGATCCAGACCTGCTGGCCGGGCCCCTCACCCATCTGGTACGGCTCCTTGACGACCGTTGCTCCGGCCGCCTTGAGCTTCGCGAATTCGCCCCGCACGTCGGCGGTCTCGATGTTCCAGATCAGGCGGCCGGGGGCGGCGTTCTTTCCCTTCACCTGATCGTGCGGTCCGACGGTCATCGAGCCGCTGCCGATCTGCCAGCCGAAATAGCCACCCTCGTCCCAGTTCGGCTTGCCGAAGAGCTTCGTGTAGTAGTCCCTGAGGCGCTGCGGGTCGTCCGTTCCGATCAAGACACCGGTGAAGTTCATCTGTCTCCCCCTTGTTGCTCCGGGCCAGCCTTCCGTGCCGGCGCGGCGAACCTATGGTTCTGTGCGGTGGTGATCCGAGCACCGGCCATGCCCGTCGAGGAGCTCCTCGCGTACCTCTTCCCGGGGGAACAGCAGGATTTGGCGTCGGACGCGCGCCGATGGCTGGCCGCCTCACGGCCGTTCCGGGCCTTCGCCGAGACCTATCGGGACAAGATCCGCAAGAAGGCACGCGGGGCACGGGACGACCAGGCCCGGCGCGACCTCGGGTTCGAGCTCGCGGTCGCGGCGCTGCTCCTCGGGGACCGACGGCTCCGGGTGGAGTACGAGCCCTACGGCGTCGGGCGGCGCGCGCCAGACCTGCGTGTGACGTTCCGGAGTCTCCGATTCAACGTGGAGGCGCGGCGCCTTCGCGGAGCCGCGGGCGCGACGCAGCTGTCGCGCACCCTCTGCGACAAGATCGGCCAGCTCCCGACGTCGATGAGCAATCTGCTGGTGCTGGGTACCGAGACTCCGGCGACCGCGGCACGGGCATTGGGTGAAGCCGCGAGCTGGCTCGAGGACCGCGCCGCAGACGGCGACGACCGGCTCTTCAGGACGCGTGGCTTCACCGGGGCGCGCGATTTCCTCCGCCACTACCGGCGGCTGAGCGGAATCCTCTGGTCGGACCAACGCGGTGCCCCCGCCGAGGTGCTCTGGAGCAATCGAAACGCTCGGCACCCGCTCCCGGCCGAGCTGGCACGCGTCCTCATCGCACTTGGGCGACGCGATCAGGTGTAGACGAGGCCGGCGAGGCCTCGGCGCACCCCGACGGCGGCATGGCCGAATCCCCTCGCGTTGCGCTCGCACCGGCCGAAAGGCGCGTCGTCCACCTCTTGGATGAGAAGACAGCGACGTTTGCCGTCATGAGCACGACGACACATGACGGCAGGACCACGAGACCCCAGACGTAAACGGCAAGCGGTGTACGCGCGCGGCGGAACGCGACGACGCGGCGCATCCGGACTGTCAGGGCTTGAAAAGCTTCCACCGTCCTTCGGAGACAACCGTGGCGACACCGTCGACCACGCGGACCGCCGTCTCGTCATCGATCGCATAGGTTGCCGAAGGAATCCGTGCAGCCCACTTCTCCGCATTCTCGAGCGACGCGTCGGGGTGATCCGGGTGCTCGAAATGCGGGATCACCGCGAAGTCCACCAGACCAACCCCCTGCCCCGTCACCAGAAGCCTGCCCACGTCGCCCTTCGGTGTGGCGAAGACCGCGGATTCAGACTTCAGCGGACCGTCTGACCAGCGCGGCGGATCGGTGTACGTCTCGACGAAGGTCGATGCGGCCGCGATGCTCCCCGCGCTCACCCCGACATAGACCGCATCGTCACGCAACGTGGGAAGGAGAGCGGCCAAGCCGGAACGACGCATCCAGTTCGCGAGGAACAACGGGTCCCCACCCCACACCAGCAACGCGTCCGCGTTGCGGACGGTCGGCATCCATGCCCCCTCGTCGATGCTCGGGAGCACACTGAGCTCCAGCATCCCAACCGACTTCCACCCCAAGGCACACAACGGGGACGAGATCGCTCGCCATGCCATGAACGGCCCACGGGGGAATGGGTAGATCGCGGTGGGGATCAGCAGGGCATCCGAATCAGCGATCGGTTTCCCAAGGAGGTTCACAAGCGCATCCTGGATGCTCGGGTTCTTGATGCCCGCGGATGTGAGCAGCGCTCTCATGTCATTTCTTCCTCTTCCCGACGGGTGCGGCATTTCCCAACGAGGGCGCTGCGCGATCCCAGAGACCGTCTCACAGCGCAACGTCCTGAGCCGGGACCTACTTCGCCTGAGGATCGTCCTTGTAGATGCCGAAGACGTTGCCCTCGGTGTCCTTCGCGTAGGCAGACCAACCGACGCCGGGTATGGCGTGCTTCTCCTGCACCATCTGCCCGCCAGCAGCAATGACCGCCTTGACCGACGCCTCGAAGTCGTCGACGGCGATCGTGTTGATCACGGACTGCTTCATCTCCGTGCGGCCCATGATCGCCCCGTCGATCCCGGCCTTGTCCTTGCCAGTGGTGGCAAGCAGATACGTGAACCGGCCGGGCATCGCCTGGAACGTCCAACCGAAGGCCTTCCGATAGAACTCCGCAGCGCGCTGGGGATCGTCCGCGGTGATCTCGAAATGCACGACCCTGTCCATAGCGGATCACACTATCGCGACCGACCCGCTGATGGTCGTGAGGCGGATAGCACCGTCCAAGACCGTGCTCCATCGGATCGTGTTGTGGAGACTCAGGTCAACAGCCCGATCACGCATCACGAGCACGCGGACTCAGCGGTCTTTCAAGATGGCCGACGGGCTTGGCAAACCCTCGCAATTCCGGTCCCGAGCGTTGTCTGAGTTCGTCGTCCCCGCTCATCCCGGCCGAACCGGGGCGGCCGCGTGGCGAGACGCTCGTCGTCAACGAGCGGCCGAAATGGGGTCTGACCGGGTCGAGGTTCCGCCGGAAACGAGCTTCGTGCGCGAGGTGCGCGTGTGCGCGCCACCGCCACGCGACGTACGCACCGGTCGCGAACGGCGTGAGGACCGCCATCAATAGAACCGAGATCAGGCCCAGCACAAGAAACGAACCCCTCCGTACAGCCCGTCGTACTGAGCTTCGGCGCGAAGCGGCGAAGGAGATGGGCGCAGCACTGTTCGGCTGATCAAGAGACGCGACGCAACTCCCTAAACCGACGCTGAAGTCGGGTGACGGTGGGTGCGTTATGGCGCACATCTTCTGGCTATGCTCGCGTTGTGGGAGGGACGCACGCCTTCGGTCAGTGCGCACACTCCGACTCCAGCAGGACCTTTCCGTGGCGCGAGGCGCCCGAGAACACTGCGGCGTTGTCGCTGAGCAGCGCCGCGGGGTAGCCGCAACGCTCCGCGGCCCGGTGGAACAGTGCGACCACGTCGGCCGCCTTCACGGTCCGGAACGGGGACGCAGACAGTGAAGAGCCGGCCGAGGGTGTAGTTCGCGGGCACGTCCGCCTCGACGTGGATGAGGCCCGTGTCGTCGTGCGTGTACCTTCGGCTGCTGCGCATTCGCGCGCGACGACGAGGCGTTCGTGCTCGGGATCGACACCAAGGAGCTCGCTATCTGATGGTGTGTGTCAAGATGCCGGACTGCCCCTGTGATTGCTCCGAGACTTTGACCGCTGAAATTGCTCTGTGATTCTGACCGTGCCGAAGGGGAGAGAAGGGACGGACCACAGTGCAAGACAGACGGGTCCTCGTGCTCACGAGGCTCATCGCCGGCAAGGTCGACCCCGCGGAGGCGGCGCTCCTGCTCGGGCTCTCGGTCCGCTCGATCCGCCGGCTTCGCGCGCGGTACCTCGAGCGAGGGCCGGCCACGCTCGCCCACGGGAATCGCGGCCGCCGTCCGGCGCATGCGCTCGACCCCGCGACGAGCGAGCGCGTCTGCCGTATGCGGTGAGCATTCGGCGCCCGCTCTTGTGCTAACCGAGGTCGGCGTTAGGCTTCCGGCTCGTTGGACCGGATCGCCGACGAGGAACTTGAGGCCACCGCCCTCCTGGCGGAGCCCGTCCGTCGCACCCTGTACCTCTATGTCCTGCGCGATGGCGGCGAGGTCGGCCGCGATCAGGCCGCTAGGGCCATAGGGATCGAGCGCGGCCTCGCGGCGTTCCATCTCGACAAGCTCGCCGATGCAGGTCTCCTCGACGTTACTTACCGTCGGCTCTCGGGGCGCAGCGGCCCGGGCGCCGGCAGGCCGAATAAGCTCTACCGGCGCTCCGCGCACCAGATCGACCTGACGCTGCCCGAGCGCCGCTACGCGCTGATCGCCCATCTCCTCGCCAGCGCGGTCGCCTCGAGCCCTGCGGCGACTGCGGCGCTCGGACGCGCCGCGCTCGCACTCGGGGAGTCCATCGGCGCGGGGGCGCGCGTCGCGGCCGGACGCCGCGCCGGCCGCGACGCGCTCATGCGGACGGCGAAGGAGCGCCTCGCGCGGATGGGCTTCGAGCCGTACCACGCCGAGGGCGGGACGATCCGCTTGCGCAACTGTCCATTCGACGCGCTCGCGAACGAGCACCGTGAGCTGATCTGCGGCGCGAACCTCGAGCTGATCGATGGTGTGCTCGCGGGGCTCCGCGCGACGGGCATCGTCGCCGCGCTTGAGCCGGGCGCGGGCCACTGCTGCGTCGCGCTGAAGCGCCCACTGCAGGCGTAGCCGCTAAGCCAGATCCGGCCGCTTCGCGTGGCGGGACGCCGAGTCCACGCCCGCGAATGTGAGGAAGTCCGTCATCCGGAACTCCGGTCCCGGCCGCTGCAGCGTCGGCATCCAGCCCGGCTGCTGCACCACATAGGAGGCGGGGTCGCTCTCGAGCAGCCCGATCACGACTTCGGCGACGATCCGTCCGCCGACCGGACCCAGGTGGAACCCGCCGGTGTTCTTGCCGATGTCCGTATCGGGCACCAGGGCCGCCTCCTTGAGCATGTAGTAGAAGAGCGGCGTGTGCTGTTCGAGCAGCATGTCGTAGTCGCCGAGCTCCTTGAGGTCGTCCGCGCTCAGCACGTCGGCGCCCATCGCGGAGGCGATCGACTGCCCGGACGGCATCGACCATGTGACGTGCCGCAGCAGGTTCCGCTGCATAAGCGCGGTCGGGGGCTTGCGGCTGGCGATCGCGGCCGTCGGGAGAGCGAACAGCGGAGACGAGATCTTCGGATCGATCTGCTTGTTCGGCTTGACGTTGCCGTCCTTGAAGTCGAAGAACGTCTGCCAGCCGATGAACCGGCGAGGCGCGCGGAAGCCGCCGCGCAGGTCGCCCGGGTCGACGCCAGGTGCCGGCGCGAGATCCCCGAGCGCGGGATCGAAAATGAGGCCGAAGAACGGCTTCCCCTGGTCTCCCTTGAGGTTCG
>Ga0310811_10001323_pt1 | contig 31310 bp, 31 predicted proteins | sample YCmetagenome_FD_207642 | JGI IMG/M metagenome (GOLD analysis project Ga0310811, IMG submission 207642) | Soil microbial communities from experimental microcosm in Duke University, North Carolina, United States - YC | ecosystem: Engineered > Artificial ecosystem > Soil microcosm > Unclassified ...
CATCAAGTCGAGTTCCGCGTTCCCGAGTTTTTTGAGAGCATGGTGGTGCCGGTCATGGAGCCAACGTTCTTGCCCAGCGTCACGCAGAATGAGCCGGAAAGCGCGCACATCTTCCCTGCTTGCAAACGGTTGCTCGATGTATTGGTCCGCATCCAATCTGCCGGCTTCAGCCGCGGCAGCGAGGCTATCCATTACCCATGACAGGCTTGGGTTATGAGGCCTTGCCAGCAGTTTCTCAAGCTTGATTGGCGTCAGGGTTTTGTTCTTGTGGTCCCATTCGCCGTACTCAATGCAGGCGCGGGCGGCCCCTTTTGTCGGCTAAACCATCCGCGTCGCGGTCCGCAGGAGGTCGATGGAAGTTCACTTTTTTTCGTGAAAGCTGCGAAGCTTGATGTGTGGCAACTATGCTTGATGTAACTTGCAGTACATGCGGCGCTCCCGGTGTGCTCGAGCACCGGGATGCCCGCCCAAGGTCTTGGGGGATATAAGCGCTACGGTTTTGGGCGTACGCGAACTGATGGCCTGCTTTGCGTGCCACGTTTCAGGCGCGGCGTTGCCGCTTTCGGTCTGGGAAGCGGACGCACCGCTCGAGGCGTAGTTTTACTTGACAACGGTGAAGTGTTTCGCCGCAAACCAATCTGAATCAGGCCCCGATGCGCTCGACTTTCACCAAATGGTTGTTCATCGTCTACCTTCTCGGTAGCGGGACACTGTATTCAATGCTCATACTGCTCCTGTTTCCTTTCGTCGGAAGGGCTGGACGATACTGGTTGGCAAAACAATGGTGTCGAGCACTGGTGGTTGTTATGCGCGTGCTGCCGGGAGTCTCATGCTCGATAGAAGGGCTTGAACATATCCCTGAAGGGCCAGCGATATTACTGTGCCGTCACGAATCAACTTGGGAGACCCTCGCATTTCTTGCACTTTTTCCACGGCGCGTCAGTTTCGTTTTCAAGGAAGAGCTTCTTCGCATTCCCTTTTTTGGATGGGTGCTGCGTGGCCTCGATATGGTTAGTCTGAACCGCGGCTCTGCTCGACAGGCTCATCAGGCTGTGACGCAGGAAGGCGCTGAGAGACTGGCGAAGGGAGACGTCGTTGTCATTTTCCCGGAGGGGACCCGGGTGCCACATGATGCCCCGTTGAGGATGACATCGGGAGGCGTTCGATTGGCTTGCGCGACTGGCGTACCTGCTGTTCCTGTGGTTCTCAACGCGGGCAAAGTCTGGCCGGCGAAAGGCTGGCCCAGTGGCCGTGGACAAATTCGTGTGGTTGTCGGCCCGGTATTCTCCCCTCGGGACCTGTCACAGCAGGAACTGGGTCGAGCCGTCCATGAGTGGATGAAAGATGAACTGCTGCGGCTTTGATACGCATAAAGCGAGATGAATTCCGCGCATGGCTTGGTTGACGGTACGGACGGTTATCAACATCATCCCAATGACCAACTACAGTTGGGTCCAATCACTCTGCTGCACGGCGGACCCATTCCGCGTTAATCACCGCGTCGTTTGAAGCCAGCTTTTCGGTTTCGAACTTGTCGGCAAGGTTTCTCAGGCGGTCAGGCCGCTCAAGTTGGGTCGCCCACTCTTCAACTTGCTTGAGACGTTCGAGTGCCTTCCTCCGTATTTCGGCCTGGCGCCGTTCCTCCGCAGGTCGCGGTTGTTGGCCTCAGGCAATTACTGGTTTGCCCCCACGCGCTTTAGTGCTCGACGAGCCGATATTCCCTTCGTCGACACTGACGTCGACAAACAGCGCATCAGGGGAAATCGTGAAGGCAATCATCACCGCGCTTATCTGCGCGAGTTTCATCGTTCCTGCCATAGCTGAGGCCCGCGGCGGCCACTACTCAGGCGGCCACGGCTCATCACATAAGGGTGGGCATTACAAAAACGCTCGCACGGGCGACCATTATGAGAAGCGCCACTGAGCGGGCGTAGGTGAAGTCCGAGGTGCTCCCCTTCAGGCGCAACCGTTGCAGGACTGTTCGTGTGATGGGGCCGCCTCGGATTGGCATCATTCGGAAATCCGCGTTGACACACAGCGGCGAACCGACAAACTATGTCAGCCTGCCTTCACAACCGTAGTGGAGGTAGTACATGAGCGGACGGCATGGCATAGTGCGAGCAATACAACGGGAGAGAAGAAAGATGGCAACTCTGGAATCTATGCAGGCAAAAATCAAAAAACTGGAACAGCAGGCCGAAGCGCTAGTCGTGAAACAGTCGTCGGGCGTCATCGAGAAAATTCGTGACCTTATGGAAAAGCACGGTTTGACGACCGCTGATATCGATGCGCATGCTGGCGGCAAGGGACGCGCGAAGAAGGCCGGCGCGAAGACTGTCACCAAAGGGGCACTCCCACGGTCAAATATCGCGACCCGAAGAGTGGCGCGACGTGGACCGGACATGGCCGAGCGCCCGGCTGGATTGCAAGCGCTAAGAACCGAGACAAGTTCTTGGTTGACGGAAGTGCGGGGACGGCGACAGCGAAGACGGCTACTGGTAGCAAGGTGAGGGCTGCTGGCGATTATGTCCGTGGGCCGCAGCCGGCGATGTACAGGGACCCAAAGTCGGGCGCGACGTGGAGCGGGCGGGGAAGAGCGCCGGCGTGGCTGGCATCAGTGAAGAGACCGGTCGAAATATTTGATGGTTTGAACGGTCGATGGCTCCATCGTAGGCGGCAGTGACGGCCCGTCGAGCCGGGCGGAACGTCACCCGCAAGATGTCATGAGTCTGCAATCGATATCGGCGCGAGCGGCCTAGTGAGACTGCGCCCGGGCGCGCCCTTCCCAGCGTTGAACTAAAGCTTGGAACGCTTCAGTCGAGTGGATGCTCATGGAGTCAGACCGTCCATAGGGATGTCCGGCGTGCGCCCTGCAATGAGGTCCGCAGTGATTCGTGCTGAACCGTGAGACATCGTCCAGCCAATGTGACCATGACCTGTATTAAGGTAGAGGTTTCCGTACTTCCTTCGTCCGAAGAACGGGAGGTTATTCGGAGTCATCGGACGCAGGCCCGCCCACATTTCCGCACGGTCGTAATTTCCACCATCGGGGTAGAGTTCTTGAGTGACATGCTTCATGAACTCGAAGTCCGATGGCCTGTGCGTCGTGTTATACCCGGCGAATTCGGCTGTCGCGGTGACGCGAATTCTGTCGCCGAATCGTGAGATGGCTACGAGGTTGTGCTCATCAACCACCGCCACATTGGGCGGCTGCATATGACCTTCGATAGGGATGGTGAGCGAATAGCCCTTCACGGGGTAGATGGGCAGATTGATTCCAATCTGCCGAGCCAGAATAGGGCTGTAACTGCCGAGGGCAAGTACGTACGCATCTCCCTGCAGAACGCCTTTGTCGGTGCGCACCCCGCGAATCTGCCCTCCCGCTACTTCAAGCGCCTGGATGTTCGTATTGTTAAGGACGGTTGCGCCTCGCGAGACAATAATTTCAGCCAGCGCCCGGGTGAACTTGGCCGGGTCGCCAGTTTCGTCCGTCGGGCAGTAAATCGCGCCGACAATCTCATCTTTCGCTGACGAGAGCGATGGGTCGAGCGACACAACTTGGTCTCGATTCAAGACCTTGATGAGCTGACCGTCTGACTCCAGAAGCTTCATCTGCGTGACGCCTCGGTCCAACGCCTCCTGGCTTCTATGGAAGTAGATGATGCCCCGGTCATTGCGGTCGTAGCTGACCGATTCCGTCTTGATGACTTCCTTGAGAACGGACTGCGAGTACGCCGCGAGTCGATGTTTTAACAGCGTGTTGCGTCGTGCTTTCTCCGCGTTGCACTCCATCAGAAACAGCCACGACCAGCTGTACAGCCTTGGGTCGGCCGAAAATTTGAAGCGAAGCGCCTGGTCCCGGAGTACCAGCGATTTGAGGAGAATCTTCGGCGCCTTCGGTGACGACCAGACAAACGAGTGTCCAGGCGCAACCATCCCCGCATTGCCCCAGCTGGTTTCACCTGCGACCACGGGTTGCCTGTCAAGGACCGTGACATCGTGTCCATCTTTTTGCAGCTGATACGCGGTAGTAACCCCCACCACACCGCCGCCGAGCACAATAACTTTCATGACGCCCTCAATGTGAAACGTGGAATGACTTCGTGCCGCAGCGGCGATGGCTGCTTGATGGCAGTCTATTTCCGCTTTCTAAGTGTCGACACAGTTGTATATTACGAACAAAAAAGTAAAGCAATGGGAGGTATCGCTGACTCTCGTGAGATAGCAGATTTGTCTATAAAAGTGTCGACAATTGTGTGTGATATGCGCTAGCCTATGAGCACTTTACATCACCGTACAGAGGGTTTTATGCAAATCAAGCGCTATGAAAGTGGCAAGCGGATGAGTCAGGCAGTCGTTCACGCAGGGTTCGCGTTTCTTGCCGGGCAGGTCGCCGATGACCCGAGCCAGGACGCGAAGGGTCAGACCGAACAGATTCTCGCGAAGATTGACCGGCTCCTTGCGCAGGTCGGTTCTGACAAGACCAGAATCCTGTCGGCGAGCATCTGGCTTGCCGATTACAAAACGTTCAACGAGATGAACGAAGCGTGGGACGCCTGGGTTCCCGAGGGTGATGCTCCGGCACGGGCGTGCGTCGAATCGAAGCTCGCGTTCCCCCAGTACACCGTCGAAATCGGGGTTATCGCCGCAGTCTGAATTGCGGGTCGCTGAAGGTAGGCACCGATGCGCAAACCCGAACTGACAACGTGAATGGATAGCCCAGAATGGAAACTCTCGAAGCTGCAGAGCGCTATGTGAAACTCGACTTCACCCTCGATGATGGAGTCTCTCATCGTGCCGCAATCGGTCTGGTCGTGCTGGCGACTGACCATACGATTGAATATGAGTGGCGCAAGCTGCTCGCTGTCGAAGGCGTCGGATTCTACGAAAGTCGCATCATGAATTCGGCGCAAATCACCCCTGAGACGCTTAGGGATATGGATAGGCTTATTGCGCCGGGCGTTGAAGTTATCCGTCCTGGCGAACGGCTCGATGTTGTCGCGTTTGGCTGCACGTCCGCATCCATGGTTCTGGGCGAGGGCCATGTAATTGAGCGCATCAGAGAAGCTCGGCCGAACGCAGCGTGCACCACCCCAATCACCGCGGCCAGGGTTGCGCTGAACTCCCTCGGTGCCAAGCGAATTGCGCTCCTCACGCCTTACATGCGCACTATTACCGAATCGATGGGGGAATACCTCGTTGCTCGCGGTGTGAACATTGTGCGGATGGGGTCGTTCGAGCACTCAGATGACAACGAAGTCGCGCGAATCGATGCACAGTCAGTTCGCGACGCGATTCTGGAGCTCGGAAAGCATGATGATGTGGATGCCATCTTCGTTTCGTGCACCTCGTTGCGGCTAGCCGACCAGGTTGCGTCCATCGAAGCCGAACTGGGGAAGCCCGTGACCTCCAGCAACCACGCAATGGCGTGGCATGCACTGCGATTGGGTGGCGTCAAGGATGAACTGCCACAATTCGGCCGTCTGTTTACCGTGCAGAACATCGAACAGTAGGCATCTCCTCTGAGTAGTTCTCGGACGTCGGAGTCGCTAACCACGTGAAGCCTCAGTTCGGGCGGCTGTAGGTCGACTGCTTTGTCGACTCTACAGCGTCTTCGCATTCAGGCTTTCGCGCAGAAGTAAGCGCCCTTCACATTGACATCAGAATCTGGTCCCACTCGTCGCTTTCGTAGTCTTCGGCAGCTTTAATTTTGTCGATACCGGCATTGCAGACCATCGTATCGATACGGCCAAATTTCTGCAGCGTCTGTTCGACGAGCGAAGCCGAAGATTTAGGGTCCGAAACGTTAGTTACGACCATCGTCGCGGGAAGGCCGTCACCTGCGAGCTCTGTCTCGGCCTGCGCGAGTACTGTCGCGTCGTACGAAGCGATAACGATATGCGCTCCGCATTCTGCAAACATCCGCGCAAGTCCTTTGCCCGGTCCGCGGCTAGCGCCGCTGATGCAGACCACCTAGTCGCTGACGGAAAAAATGCCGACGGTCATATCGTGTTCCTCTCCAGGCTTGCCCGGCAACCGTCGTGCACTTGTAGGGGGCCAAATCGCTCCCGCATCCATCAAGAGCTAACCAACCCATGCTAAACGATAAAAGTGTCGACAATAGTGTACTATAATGAGACGCTCATTCCAATGGGCTGGGGTTGCGGAGGCGCTACAGAGGCTTCTGACTGTTGAAGCAGGCATCACCGCAGTGCCGGATTCCAGCGTCGTGCGACGAACCCTGCATCATCGCTTCGAAATCTGGCTATGTAGATATTGCTGCAGCGAGCAAGTCTGGAAAGACCGGCCCGCAGAGCAGAAAGCGGGACAACGCAGTGGGTGGCGCCTCCATCATCGCCATCGTTGTCGAATCATCCGGAAGGCACCCCCGTTCCTCGACGGCGGCGACAGGGAGTGTTATAAAATTCAATGTTGCCGACACTTTCCAACCGCTGCGGATGTGAAGCTTCGATGTCGCTGGGCGCAACGGGACGAATGCAAGTCCCCGTTCAGCGAATACCTCGAGGCGCAGCGTGAATGCTCCGACAGAAAGCCGATAGAGAGTGGCAGGTCCTCAGAAATGAACGAAGGTTGCCGCTGGCACCGGAAAGGAAACGAATTATGGCAGGCTACTCATCTCTCATTCGGGAAACTAAACCGCGCGTTCGAGAGACCAGCGCGCCGAAGCGGGCGGGGCTCACCGTCAACGACCTGTATGAACAGTTGAAGGAAATGGCCGTCCTCTACACGATTCGGCCCGGGGAGAGAGTGAACGAGCTTGAGCTGGCTGAGAAGTTCGACGTCAGCCGCACGCCGCTTCGGGAAGCCCTCAACCGACTCGTTGCGGAAAACCTCCTGAACTTCGTTCCGAACCGTGGATTTTTCGTCCGCGAGCTGAATCGTCAGGATATCTTCGACCTTTTCGAGCTTCGTCGAAGCATCGAAGCCTCTGCTGTGCAACTGGCCGTCGAACGTGCCGACCCGAAGGACGTACGCGCCCTGCGCAAGTTCTGGAAGGACGTCATGAAGAACAAGGCTGCACAAGCGCCCACAAGCCAGCTGGTCGCGCGCGATGAAGAGTTTCATGTGCGGCTGGTCGCGCTCTCGGGCAACAACGAAATGGTCCGCTCGCTCTACAGCATCAACGCTCGTATCCATTTTGTGCGCTGGATTGACCTTGAGCAGCGCGGCCATGACGCATTCGCGGAACACCTCGATATCCTTGACGCCATTGAAGCCCGGGACGCAAAGCGCTGCCGCGAACTGACAGAGACGCACATCACCTGGCGGATGGAAGAAATCACCAAAGTCGTCGACGCAGGAGTCGTCAAGCTCTACTCGCAGTAACCCTGCCGAACGGGCGCCCGTCTTTCCGCGGCGCTGCCACGGAGCTAACGGTAGGCCACGTTGTGTACCAATTCGGTGACAGAACGCCCCATATTCCAGGGTTCCGTCACCGCGAAGCGTACTCAGATGCGCTCGAAAAGCGCAGCGATTCCCTGGCCGCCGCCGATACACATCGTGACCAACGCATAGCGCGCGCCCGCACGGTGCAGTTCGTGAACAGCCTTGGTCACCAGAATGGCTCCAGTCGCGCCAATAGGGTGGCCGAGCGAGATTCCGGAGCCGTTCGGATTCAGTTTGGCCGGGTCAAACCGAAGTTCTTGCGCGACCGCGCAAGCCTGCGCGGCAAAGGCCTCGTTCGCCTCTATCACGTCGATGTCGTCGAGAGACAGACCCGCACGCTGCAACGCGACCCTGACGGCAGGTACGGGGCCGATTCCCATGTAGGCTGGAGCGACGCCCGCGTGTCCGTAGGAAACCAACCTCGCCAATGGAGTGTGTCCGTCTCGACTGGCCGCCTTTGCGGAGGCCAGTACGACCGCCGAGGCACCGTCGTTCAGGCTCGAAGCGTTGCCGGGTGTGACCGTTCCCTCTACAGCGAAAGCGGCCTTGAGCTTGCTGAGGTCTTCCCGGGTGATGTTCGGCCGTACGTGTTCATCAGTCTCAAATGAGATTTGACCGGTTTTGCTGCGCACCGGGACAGGCACAATCTGTGATTTAAAACGTCCGGCCTCAATTGCCGCTGCGGCCCGGCGGTGCGACTCGAGTGCAAGTTCGTCCTGCTGGTCTCGGGAGATTCCGTACTTCACAGCAATGTTCTCGGCCGTCTGTCCCATGTGGTACTTCTCGAAGGGGTCAGTAAGCGCCCCGACCATCATGTCAACCACCTTCGAGTCGCCCATTCGCTTGCCCCAGCGAGCATCAAGCATCGAATAGGCAGCGCGGGACATGCTTTCGGCGCCTCCCGCGACAATGTAGTCGCCGTCGCCAACTGCGAGCGCCTGGGAGCCCGAGATGACTGCTTGCAAACCCGAGCCACAAAGGCGGTTCAGAGTTAAAGCCGTCGACGTCTCAGAAAGACCCGCTTCCATTCCCGCAACGCGGGCGAGATACATATCCGATGGCTCGGTGTGAATGACGTTGCCGAACACAATCTGGGTTACGACTGCCGGGTCGACAGCAGCGCGAGACAGCGCTTCACGGACGACAAGTGCTCCCAGCGACGTGGGCGGAACGCTGGCCAGCGATTTCCCATAGTCACCAATTGCGGTACGAACAGCACTAAGAACGACTACTTCCTCAGACATTCAACCTCCTGAGCGCTTAACGCGCTATACCGAAAATCGGTCGGTCGTACATTCAAAGAGAGCTGACCAGGTGGCCACCATCGACCGTGATGACTGAACCAGTCATGAACGAGGATGCGTGGGAGGCCAGCATGAGAAGCGGACCGTCCAGCTCCGGCAGAGAGCCAAGTCTTCGCATCGGGATGCGTTTGACCAGTTGTGTGCCGGCGTCCGTCTCGAAGAAATCCCGATTCAGGTCGGTTTCAAAGTAGCCCGGCGCAATCGCATTCACGCGGATTCGGTAGCGCGCAAGCTCCAGTGCCAAAGCCTTGGTGAGCTGAATCACCCCCGCTTTGCAGACAGCGTATGCCGCCACCTGCTGCGCGACACGCAAGCCCAGAATCGACGCGATATTGATTACGTTTCCGGGCGCTTCCGTCTCTTTCAACTTGCTGGCGTAGGCGCGAGTCATCTTCCATACGCCATTCAGGTTCACCTCAATTGTCTGATTCCACGAGTCGTCCGTGGTAGAAAGCGCAGGTGAATGGTGAGCAACTCCGGCATTATTAATCAGCACCGCCGGCATGCCGACTCTTTCACTCACCGCGTCCAGGCAGCGGGTAATCGAGTCTGCATCCGTCACGTCCAACTCGAAGGCGTGTGCAATCTGCCCTTCCTCGCAGAGCGAGCGAGCCAGACCGGTACCAAGGGAGATGCGCCGACCACACATCGCGACCTGACATCCCTGCGCCGCCAGTGTTCTCGAAAAGTGCAGCCCCAAGCCGCTAAACGCTCCGGTGACCAGCACACTTTTTCCAGCAAGGTCGAAATCGAATGTCATCCCTGTCCTTTGCTCCTGCGTTTCTCACGCCACTTGCTTCAGCTCAATCACGGACGGCTTGGACAACTGAGCGACAGCGTGGGTCCACTCCGCGTCCACGGATTTAAAGTTGCGCTCTTTGACGTGTCCATATCCACGAATCTTTTCAACCATCGATGCAGCCCGGACGACTGCCTGATAGTTGCGCGCCGTGCCGTGACGGAGAATCTCGTCGACGGTCTGCTCGTATCGTGTAATCAGTCCGCGCTCCATCCGCCGTTCGGCCGTGTAGCCAAACACGTCCAGAGGTGTTCCGCGAAGCACCTTGAGCTTCGAAAGCGTCCGGAACACAGGCAGAATCCAGGCTCCGAATTCCTTTTTGCGAGGCTCGCCCGTCAGTTCGTCCCTGCCGGTCAGTCCCGGGGGCGCAAGGTTAAAAGCAAGGCGGAAGTCACCCTCGAACTGCTGCTTGAGGCTCTCAACGAATTCCGGCGCGGAATGAAGCCTTGCGACTTCGTACTCGTCCTTGTAGGCAAGCACCTTGAAATAGCCGTTCGCGACAGCTCGTGTCACGGCGTCCTGCCGCGGTGTAACGGTCCGTTCCCATTCCCGGACGCGGTTCACCAGCGCGCGATAGCGCTTTCCGTATGCCGCGTTCTGGTATTCGGAAAGGAACATCACCTTGCGTTCGATGAGCTCGTCGAGCGACGACGAAATCTGCAGTGATTCACGCATAGGCTTGGCCGCGACAAGTGCCCGTTCGGCAGAGCTGGGCGACAGGGCCGCGCGACGTCCCCAGAGGAACGCTTCCTTGTTCATCTTCACGCCCGCACCGTTGAGTTCGATGGCAGCATCGATAGCCTCGGAGCTAATCGGGATAAGGCCCCGCTGATACGCGTAGCCAAGCATGAACATGTTGCCGGCAATGGTGTCGCCGAAGATGTTGAGCGCATACTTGGTCGCATCCAGAAACTCGACGCAATCCCTGCCGACGGCGTCGGTGATGCCCGCGCGCAGCTCCGGGGAGGGGAAGTTGAGGTCGGGGTGCCGGGTGAACTCGCCCGTCATGACCTCATGCGTGTTGACGAGCATCCGCGTCGCGCCCTTGCGAGTCGCAGCGAGGGTCTTCCGGCTTGCTGCGACAACCAGGTCGCAACCCAGAACAGCGTCTGCGCCACCAGCGGCAATCCGGATAGCCTTGATAGCAGCCGGATTCTTGCCGAAGCGAAGGTGCGACCACACCGAGCCGCCTTTCTGGGCGAGACCAGCCATGTCGAGAATCCCGCAACCTTTGCCTTCCAGGTGTGCGGCCATGCCGAGGATTGCACCGATGGTCACGACTCCCGTGCCGCCAACACCCGTTACGATGATTGAATACACGCCGTCATCGAGTGAGGGACGGTCAGGTTCGACCAGCGCCGGGAACAGCTCGACGTTTGGCTTGACCGTACCTGCCTTGCGAAGACTGCCGCCATGAACCGTGACGAAACTCGGGCAGAACCCGTTGTTGCACGAGTAGTCCTTGTTGCAGGACGACTGGTCGATAGCGCGCTTACGGCCGAACTCCGTCTCAAGCGGCACAAGCGAAACGCAATTGGATTTGACGCCGCAATCTCCGCATCCCTCGCAGACCAGGTCATTGATGACAAGATGTTTGGGCGGGTCGGGAAACTGTTTACGCTTGCGGCGGCGTCGCTTCTCGGCGGCGCAGGTCTGGTCATAAACGAGAACCGTCACACCAGGAATGTCCCTGAGCTCTTCCTGCACCTTCTGAAGCTCGGAACGATGGTGAATCGTCACGCCCTTGGCCCAACCCGCGTCCGGCGGATATTTGGCAGGGTCATCTGTCACAACTAAAATGCGGCTCACACCTTCCGCATGAACCTGCGTCGTGATGGTCATCGGACTGAGCTGACCATCGTGACGTTGACCGCCGGTCATCGCGACGGCGTCGTTGTACAAAATCTTGAACGTGATGTTGGTCTTTGCCGCAATCGCCGCGCGGACCGCGAGCAGACCCGAGTGAAAATAGGTGCCATCTCCCATGTTCTGGAACATGTGCTCGCGCTTGGAGAATGGAGCCTCGCCGACCCATGCCATGCCTTCGGCACCCATCTGGGTGTAGCCGAGCGTATTGCGGTCCATCGTCTGCGCCATCCAGCTGCAGCCGATACCGGCATAGGCTTTGCTTCCTTCCGGGATGATGGTCGACGAGTTGTGCGGACAGCCGCTGCAGAAGTAAAAGCTGCGCAGCATCGCTTCGGGAGCGAATTCCATCTTGCTCAGTTCCGTCAGGAATGAGACGCGCTCGGCGATGCGCTGGTCGCCACTACGTTGCGCAAGCCGTTGTCCCAGAGCGATGGCAATCTGGAGCGAGCTGAAAGACATCTCGACAGGAAACAGCTTCTTGCCGTTTTCGTCCTGCTTGCCGATTACGACCGGCGCGTTGGGCGCGCGGTACAGGATGTCCTTAATCTGCGACTCAAGGAGGCTGCGCTTCTCTTCGACGACCATCATCAGGTCAAGGCCACCCGCAAATTCGCGGATGCCCTGTGGCTCAAGCGGCCAGGTGCAGGCGACCTTATAAACCGAGATACCCATCGCTTCGAGGTCAGCTTCAGTGATGTCAAGGTCGTCAATGGCTTGCAGCAGGTCGAGATAGCTCTTCCCGTGAGTCACCACGCCGATTCTTGCTCCCGGCTTCCCTAGCGTGACGCGGTCCAGCCCATTGGCTCGCACGAACGCGCGAACGGCATCGAGCTTGAAGTTGTGGAGGCGATATTCCTGGTCTTGCGGCGTGTCAGGCAGGCGTAGATTCAACCCGCCCGTCGGCATCTGGACATCAGCGGGGAGCGTGGGCATCACGCGATTGAGCTCGACATCAATGGCCGCTGACGCGTCGGCGGTGTCCTTCACGCATTTGATACCGACCCAGCATCCGGAAAAGCGCGACAAGGCCCAGCCGTACAGACCATAGTCGAGAATCTCCTGAACGCCGCTAGGGCTCAGAATTGGAATGGCCGCGTCGACAAGCGCGAATTCCGACTGATGGCATGTGGTTGACGACTCGCAAGTGTGGTCGTCACCCATCAGGACCAGAACGCCGCCGTACTTCGAGCTGCCGGCGAGGTTTGCGTGACGGAACGCGTCGCCACTGCGGTCAACGCCCGGACCTTTCCCGTACCAGATGGAGAAGACACCGTCGAACTTACCTTCGCCGCTGGTCTCGGCTTGCTGGGTTCCCCAGACAGCGGTTGCCGCTAGGTCTTCATTCACCCCCGGCACGAACACAACGTTAGCTTCGCCCAAAAACTTCTTCGCCTTCCCCAGTTCGGCGTCATACGTGCCGAGGGGAGAGCCGCGGTAGCCGGAAATATAGCCCGCCGTTTGCAGACCGTTCGCCGTGTCGCGGCGTTGCTGCATCAGGGGCAGTCGAACAAGCGCCTGGACGCCGGTCAGAAAAATCCGCCCGCTGTCGAGGGTGTACTTGTCATCAAGGGTTACTTTGCGCAGAGTCACGGTCATTCCTTCGAGGCGGTGCCTTCTTCAGCAGGTTGCGACTTCCAGTCCCACATCGCGCTTTGCGGCTCGAGCAGCGTCCGCGCAACGACCATCTTGTGAACCTCGGAAGCCCCATCGACAAGCCGCGCCTGTCGCGCGTACCGGTACATCCATTCGAGTCGCGTGTCCTTGGAGTAGCCTTTGGCGCCGTGGAGCTGGATTGCCGTATCGATGACCTGGTGCAGAGTCTCGGAGGCTGCGATTTTCGCCATGGAGATTTCCGGACGCGCAAAGTCGCCAGTGTCGAGGCACCAAGCCGCACGTAACGTGAGCAGACGGGCGACATCGAGCTTCATCGCGGCTTCGCCGAGCATCCATTGGACGCCTTCACGCGCCGAGAGCAGTTCTCCGCCGGCCTTTCTTGTGTTCACATGCGCAACGGCGAGTTCAAGTGCGCGGCGCGCCATGCCGTTCCACCGCATGCAGTGGGTCAGGCGGGCAGTTCCCAGGCGGATTTGGGTCGCCTTCAGGCCGTCCCCAACTTCCATGAGTCTGTGCTCGTCAGGAATTTCGAGGCCCTCGAACTCGATTTCGCAGTGGCCGCCATGCTCTTCCGGTCCCATGATTGGAATGCGCCGGACGATGCGCCAGCCGGGCGTGTTCGCGTGGAAGAGGAAGGCAGTCAGGCCTTTTCGCACGTCGGACGATGTCCGCGCGATAACAATGAAATGGGTGGCAGCCTCAGCAGCCGTGATGAACCATTTGCGGCCGCGGATAATCCACTTGTCGCCGGCACGTTCCGCCGTCGTCAGCATCATCGACGGGTCCGAGCCTGCGCCCGGTGCTGGCTCGGTCATCGCGAATGCGGACCGAACCTTCCCGTCGATGATGGGCTGCAGCCATTGGTCCTTCTGCGCGGCGGTAGCGACCTTATTCAGAAGAATCATGTTGCCGTCGTCAGGCGCCGCGGAGTTGAAGACGACCGGACCAAAGATAGAGCGGTTCATCTCTTCGTAGCACACCGCCATCTGCGCGATAGACAATCCACCACCGCCGCGTTCGCGGGGCATCTGCAGAGCCCACAGGCCGCGCTCTCGCGCCTGGCCACGCAATTTCTCGAGTAGCCCCTCGGCTACATTTTCGTGCTCGTCGTAGGATTCAGCTTTGGATTCGAGCGGGATGAGAACTTCGTCAACGAAAGTGCGAATCTGGTCGCGCAGCTCGCGCGTTGCGCTGTCAATTGAGAAATCCATTTTTAGTGAGCCCGTGAAGAGTTTTGAAGGTTGTCGAGCACGCGTGGGTTGTCGACTGCGAGTTGCTGAACAAGTCGATTGCGCAGATTCACGATTAGCGCTGCGCGCATCGCTGAGCCGTTGTCGAACTGACCAGCGCGAATGCCTTTCACGATGGCGCTTTCGCCCAATAACCCGCTAGCGGGTGCCGTCGTGTGGCGTTCCTGCGTCGAGCAGAAATGTCGCGCAGCGATTCGTATCGCGTTAGCAACCATCAGGGAGTTATATCGGTCCTGTCTTGATAAGGAAGGCACAACTTCATTGGTGAGCGTGCTGTGCGCAACATCGAGCAGGTCGACCATCTTCTCGGTGGCGTTCATCAACGAATCTCCAGAAGGTTCATTGCTTCCAGCGTCAGCTCGGATACGAGCCTTCCGGACAGAGCCAGTTCGAGGCTGCGTTGGGTACCGGATACGTGACGCTGCTCCTGATGAAGCGCAATGACGGCCCACTTAACCTGGGCGAGCGCCTGCCAGTCGACTAATTCAGAAGGATGGACCGCGCGGCCTGTTGCCTCCTGATAACCATCGAGAAAGCTCTGCAGCGGTCCAATACCGCCGCCGCCCATTGCGGGCCGCCCGAAACGCCAGCACGGCGCGGTGAACCATCCCAAGTCTTCGTTCGGGTGACCCCAGCCTGAAAATTCCCAATCGAGGATGGCTGACACGCGGCCGTTGTCCACCATGTAGTTGCCGGTCCGATAGTCGCCATGCGAGAAGACCGCATCGGTCGCCTGGCCCAGTCTGACTTCAAGTTCTCGCAGACATAGCTCGAGCGCGGGATGGGGAACAGCGAGACCGTCCAGCTGTTTGCGAATGTGCTCAATCGACGCGGATGCAGCCGATTGCGGAGCGGCACCAAAAACTGCTCGCGCATTACTGGCGGGGGTGAGATGCACAACGCCAAGCAGCTGGCCCAATTCGGATGCGAGAGCGTGCCGGTCCGGCACGTAAGCATCGTTCCTCGCGAGCAGGTGTCCGGCGGTTATGCCGGAAACAAACTCGAGGATGAAAAATGGCTTCCCAATTACGTTAGAGTCGAGGCAAAAGCCGTTGGGGCGAGCCACTCGCGCACCTTGCTCGAACGCGAGCCGGTAGCGATAAAACTCTTCCGCCCGTGTGCAGCTGGTTGGAATTGCCGCGTCCGCATCAGTGCGCAGAACATACGACTTCCCGTCGTCCATCTCGAGGCGCCAGTTTTCCTGAATGGCGCCTCCGGACAATCGTGAAGCACGAGCGACGCGGGATTCGGAGATGTCGTGCAAGGCCATCCAGGTCCCAACCCGCTCGAGCGCATTCGAATCAGGCAGTCCGGCGACGACGTTGTCGCTGCCCTGAGCTATCGGTTCACGCGGCATATTTAATCACCGGTTGCAGACACTCTTCAAGATATCGGCGGGTCGATTCCTCGGGCAGAACCAACGGAAGACGCACGATTGGTTCGCACTGCCCGAGCAAAGCGGCAGCGAATTTGACGGGTCCGGGGCTCGTCTCTGTGAACAGAGCTCGTGTGAGCGGCAACATCTGAACGAACAGGCGTCTAGCCAGCTTCAGCTCGTTGGTCTCGATGAGACTACAGAGCTCGCTGACCTGTCTCGGCAACACGTTTGCAATAACCGAGATAACGCCGTGTCCGCCCAGGGCCATGAAGGCCAGTGACGTGAAATCGTCACCGCTATAGAGAGCAAACCCGGCCGGCAGCGCCTCGACCAGCTCGGCCGCTCTGACCATGTCTCCGGTTGCGTCCTTGATGCCGCGAATATTCAGGTGCTCGCTCAGCCGTACAACCGTTGATACGGACATGTCGGTGACCGTGCGACCCGGAACGTTGTAGAGCACCAGGGGAACCTTGGACGCATCGGCCTGAGCTCGGAAATGGTCAATCAACCCCTGCTGGGACGGCTTCACGTAGTAAGGGACCACGCTGAGCAAGGAGTCAGCACCACAGTCGGAGGCAGACTGTGCGAGAGCAACCGCTTCCGAAGTGGAATTGGCTCCGACTCCAGCCATTACATGAATGCGTCCAGCCGAGTGCTCAACCGTCGCAGCAATAACGTCGCGGTGCTCGGCATTGGAGAGCGTCGACGACTCGCCCGTCGTTCCGGCTACTGCAATCGCGGCCGTGCCGCTCTCGATATGGAAGTCGATGAGACTGCGCAATTTGGCCCAATCGACACTTCCGTCGGTCATGAAGGGCGTAATCAGCGCAACGATGCTGCCGCGGGGCAGACTTATGTCAGCATGCTTCGAAACCTCAAGATTGCTCATAAACATCTCCCGCAAATGGGGCGTAATGACCACGGTGACGACCCGTCCCAGCATTAACCACAACACGAGTCGACGAATGTTTTGTTTTGATTCTACACAAGTGTCGACAATTAAATGAAAAGTTCGGCCCTCTTTTGATGCCAGAACTTACCCTACGTCCTTGCCTCACGCGGCGGTTTGTCTACCGCGCGAATGCCAATCCGGTGTTTGCTCGAGCGTGAATTTCACGAAGCAGGGCTGCGGCTGCCGGTACGCCTGGTCGAAACAACTTCAGCCTTCACGACCATGTCGCTCTTACAGACCAATCGGGCGTTCGTGGCCATGCTGTCCGTTGCTGTTGCAGACTTCTGCACCAATCAAGGCTGGGCGACAAAGCTCGCGCTGGCGGTTACCTCGCGGAGCGAGCCATATGAGCTCGTCACCCGGCAGGGTGCGCCTGTCTCGCCAGGCGCACAACTGCTGATTAACGCATTGACTCGGGATAGGGGCACCGAGAGTGTCAAGCCGGAGCGATAGGCGGGCGATGTGTCCGCGCGCGCGCGGTGCCATCCATGCGGACACATCGTTTCGAAACGACAGAAAACGCTAATGAGGACGGCCACCCAGGTAGAGGCGGCGCATCTCATCACTCGCGAGCAGGTCGGACGACTTCCCCTCCAGCGCAACTTGACCCATAGAAAGCACATAGGTGCGGTCAGAAATGCGCAAAGCCTCGGTCGCATTCTGCTCCACCATCAACACTCCGATGCGCTCGGTGTTGCGTAGTTCGACAATTGCGTCGAAGACTTCGCCCAGCATCTTTGGAGATAGCCCAGCCGAAGGCTCGTCAAGCAACAGGAAACGTGGCCTCGGCATCAATGCGCGCGCGAGCGACAGAATCTGCCGCTCTCCGCCTGACATGCCCGCTGCCCGTGCCCGGAGCTTGCGCTTCAATACAGGATAGGCGGAACAGAGTTCATCCAGCCTTCTTTCCTTGTCCTGCTTCTGCATGAACTGCCCGCCAAGCGCGAGATTTTCCCAGACCGATAGCGAGCCGAACACGTTGTCGGTCTGAGGCACGAAGCCGATATCGTATTTCCTGACCTTCTTGAACACTGGCACCTGTCCGATGTCCTTCTCGTCCAGGGTGACCTTTCCCTCCCGCGGCACCAGGAAACCCGCGACCGTCTTTAGCAGGGTCGACTTCCCACAGCCGTTCGGGCCAAGGATGGTGACAATTTCGAGTTGCTTCGCGTTGATTGAAATACCGCGAAGGATATCAACGTCGCGTGTGTAACCGGCGACAACATTGTTGACGGATATCATGCAATCACCCCCGCAACCTGATACTGGCCGCCCGACTTCTTGCCGAGATACGCCTCAACCACGCTTTCATGGGTTTCGAGCTCTGACGGAAGGCAGTCCGCCACAGTCTTTCCCTTATCCAGAACAATGCAGCGGCTGCACGTCTCTGAAATGAAATGCATGTCGTGCTCAATGATGACTAGCGTGATGCCTTGTCCGTTGATTCTCCTGAGCGTGGTGACGAGCTCTGAACGCAAATTCGGGTGAACGCCAGCCATTGGTTCATCGAGGAGCAGCAATGCTGGCTGTTCCATCATCGCGCAAGCAATGCCCAGGAGTTTCTTCTGCCCGCCAGAGATGGAAGCAGCGGGCAGATACGCGACCTTCGTGAGAAGCAGTTCTTCGAGAAGGCGATGCGCGCGCTCACGCGTCTCATGCTCAAGGCTGCGTGTCGCACCGAACCTGCAAAGCGTACTGAACAATCCGTGGCTTCGTGTGGACGCGGCCATCACAACTTCTCTTACCGTCATCCGCGTGGGCATTGACGGCAGCTGGAAGGTCCGCCGTACACCCTTTGCGGCAATCTGATGGGAGGACAGGCCGTTCACCGGCTGACCGCCGACCTCGATGAGACCTTGGTCAATCGGGCAATAACCGGTGATTGCGTTGAGCACGGTGCTCTTCCCGCAACCGTTCGGTCCGAGCAGACCTACGATTTCGCCAGTCCTGACGTGAAAGTTGAGTCCGGTCAGGACGCTGTTTCCACCAAAGGACTTGTGGACATCCTGCAATCGAAGCATCGTGCTCATGTTGCGCTCCGGATTTTTTCGGGAAGCAGACCGCCCGGGCGAACCAGAAGACAGCCAAGCAGGACAACGCCGATTGTGCCGAGCCGGACGGCGCCAGCGATATCGCTGCTAATGTTGAGATAGTCCTTGGCGAATGGCACCGCGCTATAGATGGCTTCGACGAGCAATGCGCCGAGTACGACCCCGAAGTTATTGCCAAGCCCGCCAATCATGACCATCGTCCAGATGACGAAGGTCTCGGACGCGAGCATGTAGTCCGGGCCAACGAAGCTCATGTAATGCGCGAGCAGAGAACCTCCGACCGACGCTATCGCGGCGCTCGTGACCGTCGCTTTAACTTTGAGCGGAACGAGCTGATAGCCGAGACTGGTTGCCAGCGCAGGCTCCTCACGCATCAGTCGGATGGCTCGGCCGAAGCGTCCACGGGAAAGCCGAACGCAGGCGAACAGTGCAATCGCAACCATGGCGAGCGCCAGCAGAAAAAACGCGGGGTCATTCTGGACGCCGGACGCGCTTCTGAACAATGCCGGCACGCCGCTGATGCCCTGGGCGCCGCCCGTGAGCCAGTTTTCGTTGAGCGCGACGGTGCGGATGAGCTCCGCCACTGCTAGTGTGGCAATCGCCCAGTAGTCGGATGCGAGATTGCGCCCCAGCCTAGCCATGAAAAAGCCCACGACCATTGCGGCTACGACGCCAAAAAGAATGCCGATAGGTGCGGGATATCCGTGTGAGGAGGTAATTGCTGACGCGTAGGCACCCACACCCGCGAACGCTACAAAACCGAAGTTCAGAAGTCCCGCGAAGCCTGCCTGTAGATTCAACGCCAGTCCGAACAGCGCATAAATGCAGCTCAGTGTCGCAACGTGCAGAAGGAAGCTATACACGGCGGACCTCCCGGTCGAAGATGCCGTACGGCCTGAAAAGAAGCGCGACGAGCAAAATCACGAACGACGCGGCGCTTATATATGTCACCGGAACATAGACGTCGGTTGTGCCGAAAAGCCAACCGAAGTCGAGATTGGTCACCAGCGTCTCGGAAACTGAAATCAGCAACGCGCCTGCTGCTGCACCAAGAGGATTGCCGAGGCCTCCGAGAATGGCCGCGGCGAACACTGGCAGCAGCAGGTTGGTGCCCAAGCCAACGTGTACGCTCTCGGTCAGACCCAACATCGTCCCGCCCAACGCAGCCAATGCGCCGCTGAGGAACGTGATGCCGTTGACCACCCGTGCACCATCGACTCCGGTCGCTGCGGCCAGCGCGGGATTCGACGACATGGCCCGCATCGAGCGGCCGACTCCCGTTTTGAAGAGCAGAACCGCGAGTAGCGCAACACATCCAAACCCGCACGCAATCGAAGTAATCTGGTCGACCGAAATGATGGTTGAGCCGAGGGTAATTGGGCTCGACAGCCCCGACGAATACCGGAACGGGCGCGAGCCGGCGATACCCAGTACGACTGCGATGAGAATCATCGAGATGGCAAGCGAACCAATCATCGCAATTGAACTGCCGGAACGCAGGAGCCGCTTGAAGACAAGCACATTGAGCAGAACTGCGACCACGCCTGTCGCGATACATGCCCCGATGAGCGCAAGTGAGAAAGGCAGACCTGTGCGATTCAACGCCAACGTACCGAACGCGCCCAGCATCGCGTACTGGACGTGCGCGATGTTCGGAAATTTGACCAGTGAATACACAACGCTCAGGCCCACCGCCACCAGCATGATGTCCGAAGTTCGTATCAGGACATCGACGATGAATTGAAGCATGGGGACTCTCCTAGGCGACCGCGCCGCAGAGCAGCGCGGCGGAGCTTATCGGGCAACGACCTTGGTATCGAACTTCACCTTGTCGTACGGCTGCTCTTTTCTTTGGCCGGCGTCGTCGAAGGCAATCGTGCCGGTCGCGCCGTTGTACGGTACGACGGTCTTCATTGCCGCGCGAATCTTTGCGGGGTCAGCTGCCCCGGCCTTATTGATTGCAGCCGCCGCGACCATCACGCCGTCGTACGCATAGCTGCCGAATGAGGACTTCGGAGCTTCCTTGTATTTCTCGCGATATGCCTGTTCGTAAGTCTTGCCACCCGCGCCAATGGACGCGACTTCAAGTCCTTCCTGTCCCTGAGCGGCTTGCGGCACCGTGTCGCTCGTGCACATGGTGAGGTAAATGCCGTACCACTTCTTTTTGCTCAAACCAAGTTCGTACGCTTCGCGATTGATGGTCGCCGCCTCTTGTCCGTAGGCACTATAAACGTAGGCCTGAGGAGACGAGCGAGACATCTGCTGCAGCTCGCGTCGGTATGTCGACTGTCCTTCGCTGTACAGCACGACGGAAGATACTTTGCCACCAAGCGACTCGAATCGCTTTTTGAATTCGGAGGCTACACCTTGACCGTAGGAGTTGTTCGGTGCGATGAACGCTACGTCTTTCAGGCTCTGGGCGAAGACGTCTCCCGCCGCGAAGCGAGCCGACAGGTCGTCGAGTCCGATAACGCTGAACGACCCTTCGCCGATTTTGCGGATTGCTGGGCTCGATGAACCGATGTTGATATGTACGTCGCCCTGCTGAACGACGTATTCGCCGACTGGGATAGTGATTCCTGAGGAAAACTCGCCGAGCACAACGGGGACTTTGTTCACAGAAACGAGTTTTCTTGCTGAACTCAACGCCGTCGCCGCATTGCCGCCGGAATCCTCCACGACGACCTGTAGCTTCTGACCCAGCACGCCGTTATGCGCGTTGACTTGTTCGACTGCCAGTTCAATACCCCGTCGTTGGTCGTCTCCGACGGATGCACTCGCTCCCGTAAGCGGCAACACCGCGCCAAGCGACACCGTCTGTGCGGCCGAAGCGGTCGCAATAGAAAGCAACGCGCTCGCAACAGCGCTGATACACAGCTCCTTCGCAAACTTCATGATGACGCCCTCTCAACGATGGAAAATAAACTACACAAGTGTCGACAATTTATCCGAAAAAAAATTTTGTCAATAAAAACGTCGATGTCTGGAATCGCTGCCAGCGGCATGCTACGTCCTCAAATGCCTGCTGGACTTGCGTTTGCGCGATTTCGCGACTACCAGAGTTCTGCTTTCGCTGCGACGCGTACGCCTACGGAAGGTCCGCGAGCCTCGCCAGAACGCCTCCAGACTAGCCGATTGTCTACACTTTTGTATTCTGATTTTCCCCGATTCGAGGGGAGCGATGCGCGAAGGACGCCGCTAAGCCGGCTACGTCTGCTGCCAAATATCGCGACCCGAAAAGCGGCGCCACTTGGACCGGACATGGCCGGGCGCCTGGTTGGATTGCCACCGCAAAGAATCGCGACCGATTCCTGGTTGACGGAGCGACGGCGGTGGCGACGCCGGCACCTGCGAGCAAAGGGAAGGCTGCTGGCAATTACGTCCGCGGTCCGCAGCCTGCGCTTTATCGTGACCCAAAGAGTGGCGCGACTTGGAGCGGGCGTGGGCGGCCGCCGACGTGGATTGCTAAAGCCAAAGACCGAAGCAAATTTTTGATTGCAGGTGGTGCTGAATCGACTGTTGCTGCGACGGCCAGTGCTGTGAGCAAGGCAAAGGCTGTCGGCAAAAAGACGGCGTCGAAGTCGGGCGGTGCGACTGCGGGCAAGGGGCAGCCAAAAGGTCCGCAGCCGGTCAAATATCGCGACCCGAAGTCTGGCGCTACCTGGAGCGGACGCGGTTCGGCGCCGGGGTGGCTTGCTGGTGCCAAGGACCGCAGCAGATTTCTGATTGACGGGGCTGCAGCGGTCGCGTCGGAAGCTGGTGCTGTCAGCAAGGCGAGCAAACCGAAGGCTGCCGGCAAGAGCGGTGCGGCTGCAAAGAAGGCTGCAGCCAAGAAGGTTGGGGCGAAGGAGGCTGCTGCGACAAAGTCGCCGACGGTCAAGAAGGTCGTAGCGAAGAAGGCAGCGGCGCCGTCAGTGCAGCGCCCGGTGGCGAAGAAGATGGCAGGCAAGAAGGCTGTTGCGGTCAAAACGGTTACTGCAAAGGCTGACACTACCGCGACGCCGGAAGCCTCAGTCGAAGTGGGCGCTTAAGAGGCGCAGGCGACGGTCAAACAGACGAGCGGGCCAGGCGTGTCCCGTTCGTTCAAGTTCTCACTGCCACTGCCGATATTCAGCGTGCCGTCTTCCATTCAAAAGGGGAAAGAAACCGCGCTCTGGTCTCATCGGTCGCCACGTTCTCGCTAGTCGTTCGCCTTGTTTCTCGTTCCTTTCTCGCTGACCGGGCCGCAATGGCATCGTTCCGACGCAATTGCGGAAACAGGCAAGGACGACAGTAGTCAAGCGCCACGCACGCCGGACAGACTCCCCTCAGCCGTGAGCTCCTTCGCTAACTGGCGGATTACGCCCGCGACCTCGCCTGTAGCTCTGCTCATAGGGCGTTGTGTAGATACCGCCATCAGGATGGTGCGGTTAATTTCTGGCTGCTTTATCGGAGCGGCGATTAACGCGCCATTTCTGACTTCACGTTGCACGGCATAGAGTGGCAGGATTGTGTGCCGGTTTCCGAGGGCCACGAGTTCCTTTATCGTGGCTACCGAATCTATCTCGAGAACGACCTCGAGCGACACTTCTTGTGTCTTGGAGATATCGTCAAGAAGCACACGTAGGCCGTTCGGCACGCCGGGCAAAATCATTGGCAGTTTGGCAAGCAACGTAAACGGTACAGTTCCGGTTTTCTGAGGTTGCTCCCCCGGTGCAGAAATCAGGTAAAGCCGGGTGGAAAAAAGCGGCTCGTCGCCGGCCGCCGGATTGCGCCGTTTCCCGTACAGCACACCGATGTCGACTCGACCGGTGACTAGCCACTCGTCAATGTGGTCGGTGAGCCCCTCGAGGACCCGCATCTGAATACCGGGCAATCTCTCGCTGATTCGTGATAGTAGGGGTGTGAGCAACGAGGTGCCCAAGGATGCGAGTACCGCAAGATTGACCTGCCCGGTAGGCGTGCCGCGAGCGGCCTCGATGTCTGCCGACAATTGCTCTGCTTCAAGCAGCAACGCCCGGACGCGCGGGAGAATGCGTTGGGCAAATTCTGTCGGTACCGCACCCCGGCCCGTACGGTGCAAGAGTCGAGCACCAAATTCGGTCTCAAGTTCCACCATCTGTCGACTCAGTGCGGATTGGGCAATCGACAACACCGCTGCGGCCTTAGAGAAGCTGCCCAATTCCGCCACATACACGAAGTGCGAAAGTCGCTGCAGGTCGAGCGTTTTTGCCATCAGATATCTCCAACCGTCATAACTGATTTGCGGGATATCTTAATTCAAGATTTTACACCGCGCTCTTATACTGGCTGCAGGGCGCGGCGCGTTGACTGTTAACAGTACATAAGGAGACAAGGTGCGAAACGATGAACGCTCTCTCGAGCAGGACGCAGCGCGGCCGTGTGGGCCGCTCGAAGGTCTGAAGATTCTCGATATCGCGACGGTCATCGCTGGGCCCCTCTCGGCCACTTTGCTGGCAGATATGGGGGCCGACGTACTGAAGGTGGAAATGCCGGAGAAGGGCGACCACATCCGGTATCTGCCGCCACACAAGGAGGGTATCCCCTTGTGGAGTAAGGTTGTCAACCGGAACAAGAAGGGTGTGACTCTCGACCTCCGACAGTCCGAAGGTGTAGCACTGTTCGAGCGGCTAGTCGCGTCCCAGGACGTGCTCATCGAGAACTTTCGCCCCGGTACGCTCGAGCGCTGGGGACTGTCCAGTGAACGACTCTTCGCCTTGAACCCGCATTTGATTGTGTTGCGCGTGACGGGCTTCGGGCAGACCGGTCCCTACAGCGGCAGGCCAGGTTTCGCGCGCATCTTTGAAGGCCTGTCCGGCTTTGTGAATCTCTGCGGTTCACCCGACGGCCCACCAATGTATCCGGGCTACCCGGTCTCCGATTCGCTGACTGGCGTTTTCGGGGCAATGGCCGTTGCAGCGGCGCTGCGTCATCGCGACAGTCTGCCTGGCCGGCCAGGCCAGGAAATCGACCTTTCCGCAACAGAAGCGATGTTCCGCGTTCTGGACTTTATGGCTATCGAATACGACCAGTTGGGGGTTGCTCGCCAACGCTCCGGCAACTTGAATTCGTATTCGGCGCCGAGCGACGTTTACCCGACACGCGACGGAAAATGGATTTCGCTGGCCGTTAGCGCGCCGACGGTGTTCGTAAGGTTCGCTCATGCGCTGGGGCACGCCGACTGGATGGAGGATGAGCGCTTTAATACCAATGTCGCACGCATCGCGAACCGGTCGGAGATTGAGGAGCAGGTCCGCGAGTGGTTTTCGTCTCGCACCGCTGCGGAAGCCGCCTCGACGCTGACCGCGCACGACGTATCGTTCAGCCCTATCTATGACATCAAGGACATTTTTGAGGACCCTCATTTCGCGGCGCGTGAAGCTATTGTTAGCGTCAGCGACCGGGATTTCGGGGCAGTAAGAATGCAAAACGTCGTGCCGCGGTTTTCACGCACTCCGGGTCATGTATGGCGTACCGGCCCAGCTCTTGGTGAACACAACAATGAGATTTACGAGGGATTGCTTGGACTCGCAAGTGAGGAAATCGAGCGCTTGAAGAATCGGGGCGTCATCTGAAAGAGAACCGGCGCCTCGTAACACCCACTAGCACGGCAAACAGAACCGTCGGCACGAGTATTAACAGGAGACAGCATGGAATCGGGCGCACTGGAAGTGGGTGAGCACAAACTCGAAGTCGAGTCTGACACAACGGCGGCAGTTTATCGCAAGATTGGGTGGCGACTGCTGCCGTTCATCTTCCTCATCTACATCATGAACCAGCTGGACCGCATCAACATCAGCTTTGCCAAGCTGCAGTTCATGCAGGACATCCATTTAAGTGAGGCGGCGTATGGACTGGGCGCCGGGCTCTTTTTTATCGGCTACCTTCTTTTTGAGGTGCCCAGCAATCTGTACTTGCATAGCGCAGGCGCAAAATTGACGTTCCTGCGAATCATGGTCCTGTGGGGCGCGGTGTCAGCGGGGATGTGTCTGGTGCGAACGCCCATGGAACTCTATGTAGCCCGATTCCTTCTGGGCGCCGCAGAAGCCGGTTTTTTTCCGGGCGTCATCCTCTACCTGACCTACTGGTTCCCGGCGCGTCGACGCGCGCGAATCACGTCAGTCTTCGTAATGGCAATTTCGGCAGCCGGCATTGTCGGTGGTCCGCTTTCCGGGTTGATTATGCACACCTTTGCCGGGATTCTCGGGCTTAAAGGCTGGCAGTGGCTATTCATCGCGGAGGGTCTGCCAGTTATCGTTTTGGGTGTTGTCACATACTTCTTTCTCGACGATGGACCGGCGCAGGCGAAGTGGCTGTCTACCGACGAGAAAGCGATTGTCGTTCGTGAGTTGGAGGCAGAACAGCAATTGAAAGGAGGTCATACTCCGAAAGGATTGACACGCGCCCTGAGTGACCCGAAAGTCTATGTCGCGGGTTTTGTCTATTTTTCGGTGCTTTGTGGGACGAACGCGATTGCGCTGTGGATGCCGTCGTTGATTAAGGCGCAGGGGCTTAGCAACGTTGTACAGATAGGATGGCTTTCCTGTATCCCGTACATTGCCGCATTGGCAGGAACGTACCTTTTTGGCCGCTCTTCCGACAGAATGATGGAGCGCCGCTGGCACACCGCGGCTGCGATTTCGCTGACTGCAATATGCTTTACATTGCTATCACTGGGGCATGGCCTACCGTATATCACAGTGGCATTGCTCGGTCTCGCGGCTGCGGGCATCTATGGTGCGGTGGTCACATTCTGGACCATTCCGCCTGCTTACTTGCAAGGCAATGCAGCAGCAGGTGGCATTGCGCTCATCAGTAGTCTCGGAGCGTTGGGAGGGTTTTCAAGTCCCACAATCCTTGGTGCAGTGATGTCTCGAACCGGTAGCCTATATATTGGTTTTGTTGTACTCGGCGTGATACTGCTGGCAGGCGCAATGCTTGTAGTACTGGCAATACCTAAAACGATGTTGCGAGAGCCCGAGGCCTCCTGAACGCTACGGCGCTTTGAAGTCAGTATCGCGATTTCACTGCGTATTCCGAGCGATGCCCCTTTCTCCCGCGGCGTCCCAACTGTCTGGTCATCCGTTCGGCCGTCAGTCGAACCCGAGAGTGTGGGCGCTCCTGCCGGACGTGGAAGTCCGAGGAACCTTCAAAGCGACGAAAGCCGCTGTTCGCGTCAAAGCCGAAGTCGCGCCGAAGTACCTGCATCAGAAGACCGGAGTGACCGGCCGCGGTCGCGCTCCGGCATGGATTGCTGAAGCCAAGGACCGGAGTAGGTTCCTGATTTCAAGTGCCGCTGACGCGACCGTTGCGACGACCGCGGGTGCTGCGAGCAAGGCGAAGAACGCGGTCAAAACAGCTTCGAAGACGGTCGGTGCAACCCCTGGCAAGGGCCAGCGGAAAGGACCGCAGCCGGCGCTTTACCGTGACGCAAAATCCGGAGCGACATGGAGCGGACGTGGTCCGGCGCCGGCGTGGCTTTCTGGTGCCAAGGACCGCGCGAAATTCCTGATTGTAGGGGCGGTCGAGGGCGCGGCGGAGCCGAAGACTGCTGCAGCCAAGGGCGCAGTACCGGCTAAGAAAGCGACCGCGAAGAAGGTCGTCGCAAAGAAGTCAGTAAGAACAAAAGCTGCGACGAAGAAGGCAGCTGTGAAGAAGCCGAGACCGGCTCCAGCCAAAACGGCTTCGAAAAAAGTTGGTGCCAAGAGAGGTCGGCAAATACGGTGACAGCGGCGCAGGCTCCAGTGCCGGCAGGCGATGTGGCTGGCGCGCCGACCTTCGCTTGATTGGCTGCTAACTCAGTAAGGTAAAGAGATGTCTCGAAGTTATGAAAGGCAGGGAGTTGGTCGTAGCGAGGCGCTCCCCGAGATTACCTCGGAATTCTTGCTCTGCAGGCAGCCGCGGATTTGTTAGTGCGGAGGCGGCACGCTTTAACTTCGTCACTGCGGCAGACGAGTTGCGACTTACGCGTACGACGCGGTTGGACATGGTCGCGCACCGGCGTGGATTGCCAACGCCAAGGACCGGGCTACGTTCCTCATTGATGCGACCGGCGCGACTGCGAGCAAACCAAAGGTTTTAGCCAAAGCGCTTGGCAAGGCTGCCGCGATGGGCAAACTGCCACCTAAATACATCAATCCCAAGACCGGCGAAACGTGGAGCGGTCATGCCCGCCCGCCGGCCTGGATTGCTGAAGCCAAAGACCGAAGCAAATTCCTGATTGCAAGCGGCGCTGAAGCGGCGGTCGCGGCGAGTGCAGGTGTTGTGAGCAAGGCAAAGGCTGCGGCCAAAAAGGGGGCGAAGTCGGTCGGTGCGACTGGTGGCAAGGGGCAGCGGAAAGGTCCGCAACCGGCGCTTTACCGTGACGCAAAATCCGGAGCGACATGGAGCGGACGTGGTCCGGCGCCGGCGTGGCTTGCTGGTGCGAAAGACCGCAGCAAGTTTCTGATTGTTGGCGCCAGTGCGGCGGCCGATGCGAAACCGGCGGTCACGAAGGCTGTTGCGAAGAAAGCCCCGACAGCGAAGAAGACTGCTGCCAAGAAGGCCGTGAGCGCGAAGGTTTCGTGAGTCCAGTTCAGGGACCTCGAGGAAGGGAATACCGCTGTCACGCAGGATGTCGAGAAAGCTGCGGTCTTCCGGGATGGCCACCGAAATGGTCCCCGTGCTTCCGATGTCGATATCCTCGGGCCTGTAGTTCGCAGGCAGGCGAACGCCGAGGCTGTTCAGTAGCGCACCAAATGCGTGGGAGTCGACGAGCACTCCGCCGTGGCTGAATATGCCGGCGTTAAAGAGTGTTGCGAGAGTTAGCGCCGAAGAATTGTCGGCGGCAGCAAACTTCGCCTTACGCAGGACCTGGACGTCGGTGGCAAGCACGCGCATCTCCGCGCTCTCAAGTAGTCTCGCGTCGAGCGCAGCGGCGGTAGCGGGTTCTCCCGTTCGGCCTAATGAGGTTTCCTTGTGCTTTCCTGACGCCATATACACCCGCCAGTAGGTGTACGTTTTCCCATCGACGGTCTTCTGCGCAGCGGAGCCTGGGGAATGCAGCGGGATGTGAGATTGCGCACTCGCGCGCTCGGTGACAGAGGAATACAGAGTTTGCAGCGCGTCGTTGTGGAAGCTGGCCATCGCTAACAAGTCCTTATACCCTATTATTAGATAATAAGGTATAAAAGGGCCACATATCAAACTTATACCTTAACTTTTAATTGCAAGGGATAATTTTGGCTGAGCAAGCGGGGAAGCTCGCGGAAAGCGCGAACGGCTTGCGTGTGCTCATGAGCATCGTCGCGATGCGCCGACCGCTGGCTGTCTCCTTCCGACGATGAGTCAGGCCCGAAGCCCCCCGCCTTGCCAAAGGTCACGTTCGCGTCGATGAAGCCATCCGTTTCGCCCGGCAGTCGTTGCTCCGTTTTCAACACCTTTGCGGAACGGGTAGGAATTGCGCTGGAGTTGTTCCCAGACGGCAGCGCTACACTGCTCGCCAGAGGGCTTTCTCACCATCCTCGCCGGACGGAGCCGACCAACATGTCTGAAGTACTCATCACGCTTGATGAGGGGGCGCAGCTACTTTTCGTCGCGCGTGCTCACATCGCGAAACTCATCGATGAAGGCAAGCTAACTGCGAAGGACGGAATGCTTCGAAAGTCTGACGTGCTCGAATACAAATCGAAACAGCGAGCCGCAGCAGAGGCTTTCTTCTTGGCTCAGACCGAAGACTTCTGGTCGACCGACGGCTCGTCAGCGAACGGGCACGAGTCGCCGAAAACCTCCTAGCAGCGCGATATCACTTAGCTCAATCGTATAAACCCCGCGGCTACACGGTAGATGGACCACCTACCTGTCTACACTGACGCGGGTCGCGCCACCGCCCCTATCCCAAAACCACACCTCGGACAGCTCTTGGAGCTTCTGCTATCAGACACTGCGACCGACGTCGAGGTCGTCACGCGAGAACTCGGCCTGCGAAACGAGATGCTCGAACGACTGCGACGCGCACTTGACCGGATTGATTGCGCGCAACGGCTCTTGGAAACAGTGACGAGGGAAATTGCCGCCACGGGATGTTCGCAGGAACGGTTGCGGGCAGATGTAGGCAATGTCGATGGGTAGCATGTGGCGAGAGGGCCAGCGGAAGCGTTCGAGGTGATGCGGGCGGTGGTCGAATCGCTCGCAAGGGGTGGCGCAGCAGTACGGTGCCGCATCGTTCCTCGTATAAACCGCGTGACTACAGGGTAAATGAATGAGCTAGGGCTTCATACCCACGACCATTCAGAGTAGCAGTGCTGTAAACAGGCTGTTTTTCGCGCTTCAGGGCGAAGCGCGATGACGATGCGTGGGCGTTGAATGCAGCAAAGGTGAGTGTTTTCGGGAGGCGCGACGGCGGTGGCGCCGGAATCTAAATGTTGCACGCTAGACGTTCGATGAATACAAAGTCTCCTGTTCAAGCCGCTGCCGACGAACTGCAGCGGATTCTGATATCAGACGTCGAGAGGGACCTCGAGGTCGTCGCACGTGAGCTCAATCTCACCCCAGCGATGGCTGAGCGTTGCCGGCGGGCGTTGGACCGGCTGCAAGCTGTGCAACAGATTCTGGGAGTGGTTGCGGCGGACGATGGCGGGATACAGGGAAGGGCAGTGGTGGTTTTGCGCGAGGCGATGCAGTTTCTCGCGAGGGAATGGCCCGCGGAGTATCCGGCTCATGCGGTCGAATGGATGTTGGTAGGGGACTCTTGCGTGCGGCGGGAGCGGGAGAAATCACGAGCCTACTTCGAACATGCGTTCGAAGCGAGCCCTCGCGGCGGGTTTGCCAGCAACGCAACAAAATCCACCCCTAACACGTGCCCGATGTCCGCAATCGTGAAGCTTGTTCAGTGCTGGTCGGTTGTGCTCAAGGCTCGTCGCCGAAATTTGCATCGAGCAACTCTGAGACTTTTTCATCTAAAGCGTTGGCGACTCGTTCGACCATCTCGATTTTGAGGTCCGGACTGGTGCGTTCAATGAGCGAAGCATAACCGACGGGTAGCTCGGCGGCCTGTTCCAGTTGGCGCATAGTCATGACGCGCCGCGAGCGTGAATACGCGATGTTGCGCGCAACAGTTGCTTGCAAAGGAGGCCCGGGGGTGTATTTGTCGTCAAGGGAAGGCCGCACCTCGAATAATTGTCTTGGTGCCACGTCCAGGCTCGTTGCGAGCCTGTCTACTGTGCTCAACTTTGCGTTCCCTTGCTTCCGCTCGATGAGAAAAAGGGTATTTCGGCTGATGCCGGCAGCGTTGGCAAGGTCTTGGGCAGAGATGTTCCCATGCGTCCGTAAGTAGTTAACCGCATGGGACAGCCGAACTAGCGCCGGGCTTCGCCTCGTCATTTCGCCTTTGTTTTCTGGATGAGCGCAGTGTACGGCGGCTTTTTGTATGGGAACAGTCGGGGCCAGCCGCTCCGAGAGAAATTTTGCGCGCAGGGGTCTCTCAGAGCAAGATTTCAATCAAGTTGAGTCGCTTTTACCGTACACGGGTAGATTTTAGAGCAGTGAAGTTTGACATCAAACTTAAACTTCACTGCTGCCTGCACCGTGCGGCTCGCCTCGCCTCGATCAAACCAGCCCGGTCGCGTAATACACCGCGATCACGAAGAACACCGCCAACGTCTTGATCACCGTCACCGCGAAGATGTCGCGATACGACTGGCGGTGCG
>Ga0310811_10001325_pt1 | contig 31281 bp, 24 predicted proteins | sample YCmetagenome_FD_207642 | JGI IMG/M metagenome (GOLD analysis project Ga0310811, IMG submission 207642) | Soil microbial communities from experimental microcosm in Duke University, North Carolina, United States - YC | ecosystem: Engineered > Artificial ecosystem > Soil microcosm > Unclassified ...
CAGCTATGCCCGGTAGGGCAGACTCAGTTCCACGAGCCGGATCCCCCACCAGATTCCCGGCCTCGGCTGCGGCCTCGCGAAGCCGCTGCCTGAACCCCTGGGCGGGGCCACGGGCCCACACTGGCCCCGCCCAGGGCGGCAGGCTCCCACTCTCCCCGGAGCCGCGAAAGCCACCCGTAGCCACGAAGGCCACGGCGTCCCGGCACATCCGCCGCCGAATGACCGGCGTCGGCCAGAAGTCTGCCCGGATCGCCGTACGCCGGGGATTTCCCGACGCTAGAGCCACCCGCGCTGCGTCGCCTTGTGTCCCGCCTCGAATCGACTCGACGCCTCGAGATGATCCATCAGGTCCGCCATGATCCGCCGCACGGTCCGTACCGAGACGCCGAGTTTCTTCGCCGCGGCGTCATCCGTGCTGCCGGCCGCGAGCAGCCGCAGCAGCGCGAGCTCCTGCTGCGTGGGTTCCCGCTCGGCGGCCCCCTTGTCCTCGGGCCCGTCGATCGGCCTCGCGCTCGCCCAGCTCATCTCGTACAGTTCGATCAGCGGAATCAGCAGCGCCGGCTCCCGGATGACGAACATCTCCGTGGGAAGCTGCGGCTGCCTGTGCAGCAGGGCGGCCACGGAGTGGTCGACGATGATCATGCGGATGGGGACGACCGGCGTCGAGCGGATCTCGATGCCCAGGCTGCTCAGCCAGCGCGCGTAGTCCATGTTGCGGCGGTCGGCGAGTACCGAGTTCTGATACAGGCTCCGCCCCGGCACGCCGCGCTGCGAGACCTCCTGATCGAACGGCCGCGCGGCCTCGAGGGTTTCCGGGGACAAGGGGCGCCCGGGAATCGCGGACCAGACGCTCTCCGTGGCGCGGAACGTGAGGCGCTCCACCCACGACTGGATCGGCTCGACTCCCGTGAGGGTCTCGATGTCCGCGTGGCCGTAGGCGTCATGCGGGGCCGGTCGCGTCGCCAGCAGTTCGGTCATCGCGGATTGCAGCGCGGAAAGCGAGCCCATCTGGATCTTGAGTTGCTCCGACTGCTGTCGGATCAACGTGTGGATCGCGCGCTCGATGGAGACGGGGCGCAGCTTCTGCGCTGCGGACAGGCCAGGCCGCAACAGGGTGAGATCGGACAGTTCGTCGAGTGCGTCGACCACGTCCGACGTCTGCAAGCCCAGACTGTCGGCGATTCGCTCGGCATCGGCTTCGGGCGCCGTGTGCATGGCCAGGTAGACCTGTACACAGGTGGTGTCCAGCCCGAGCGCGGTAAGGACCTGCTCGCCCATCGTGCTCGACATGTCGCTCATCTGCCCCTGTGGCTCCCTTGGGGTCGGTGGCACCGTTCTTCATCCTGGGGTGGCGCCTGTAACCTCGGCACTGGCTACAGCTTGGCATGATTGGGGCTGGCAAGTAGCTGCCAAGGTCCGGGTGTGCCCGACTACTGGCATCTGCGGCACAATGAGTGGTGCCGCTGGCCAGTCAGTGAGCGTACCTCGTGGTGGACGGTACGCGCAGCTGAGCTGCGTAACCAGCCGGCGCTCTACTTACAGCGCTGATTCGAGGGTGACAATGTCCAGGTTCAGTCGATTTATCGGTGGGTCCGCTGCGATAGGCGTGCTTGCTGTCCTTGCGTTGTTCGGCGGCTTCTCCGCGGGTTCGTCGAGCGCGGACACGGCTTCCGCTCAGGTGAACGCCCCGGCCTGCCTCAACTGCGTCAGCGCCGTCTGAGTGCCCCGGGGCGGATGCGCCCCTCGCTGAGCGCGAAACTCCGGCACACGGCAGACTGGAGCCGTGGCTGAGCAGACTCCTGAACGGCGGCGGTTGGCGCAAACGGACGCGGGTGCGGGTTCCTGGCGCGGCTGGGGGCCTTACCTGTCCGAGCGGGCCTGGGGTTCCGTGCGCGAGGATTACAGCGCGGACGGCGACGCGTGGTCGTACTTCCCATTCGACCACGCGCGCTCCCGCGTCTACCGGTGGAGCGAGGACGGGCTCGCCGGGCTCTCGAACCTGAACCAGGACTGGTGCTTCGCGCTCGCGTTCTGGAACGGGCGCGATCCGATCTTGAAGGAGCGGGCCTTCGGGCTCGGGAACGCCGAGGGCAACCACGGCGAGGACGCCAAGGACTACTGGTGGTACGAGGACGCCACTCCCACCGGGTCCTGGCTGTCCTGGCGCTACCACTACCCGCAGGCGGAGTTTCCCTACGCGCGGCTGCGCGCTGAGAACGCGGGGCGCTCCAAGGAGCTCGGGGAATTCGAGCTTGTCGACACGGGGGTGTTCGACGAGGACCGCTACTTCGTCATCACGGCCGATTACGCAAAGGCCTCGCCGCAGGCGTACGCCATCAGACTGACCGTCGCCAACCAGGGGCCGGAGGCGGCGACGTTGCACGTGCTGCCGCACCTGTGGCTGCGCAACATGTGGGCCTGGGGCCGTGCCGCGGACATCGAGGACGCGGTGGACGCGGGGCTGGTCGGCATCAGCGGCGCGCCGGGGCGGCTGAGCGCTCGGCATCCGCACTTCTCGCCGGTCACCCTCACCGACGCCTCGGGCCTGAACCCCGAGGCGCTGCTCTGCGACAACGAGACCAACGCCGCGCTGCTCTTCGGCGGCGAGAATGCGTCGGACTACCCGAAGGACGGCATCGGCGATCACGTCGTGCGCGGGGCCGCGAGCGTGAATCCGGCGATGGAGGGGACCAAGGGCGCGCTGCACTACGTGCTCGATCTCGCGCCAGGCGAGGAGCGCACGCTGCATCTGACGCTCATGGCGGAAGAGGCGGACGGGCCGTACGGGGGTGTGGACGCGGTCGAGGCCGTGCTGGTCGAACGCAAGAAGGAGGCCGACGCGTTCTACGCGGAGGTCGCGCCGGCCGACGCGAGTGCGCAGGACGCGCGGATCATGCGGCAGGCGTACTCGGGGCTGATCTGGGCCAAGCAGTTCTACCACTACGACGTGCACCGCTGGGCCGAGGGCGATCCCGCGCAGCCGGTCGCGCCCGCCCACCGCGCGCACGACCGCAACCACTCCTGGTCGCATCTGTGGGCCCGCGACATCCTGCTCATGCCCGACCCCTGGGAGTACCCCTGGTTCGCCGCGTGGGACCTCGCCTTCCACTGCGTCGCGATGGCCGGCGTCGACCCGGGCTTCGCGAAGGACCAGCTGTTCACCTTCCTCTCCCAGCGCTATCAGCACCCGAACGGGAAGTTCCCGGCGTACGAGTGGGACTTCGACGACGTCAACCCGCCGGTGCTGGCCTGGGCTTCGCTGCTCGTCTACCGGGCGAACGGGCACGACCTGGAGTTCCTGCGGGCCTGCTTCCACAAGCTGCTGCTCGACTTCACCTTCTGGGTCAACCGGAAGGACGCCGAGGAGAACAACATCTTCGAGGGCGGATTCCTCGGCCTGGACAACATCGGGCCGTTCGACCGCTCCAAGCTGCCGGTGGACGGCGTGCTCGAGCAGTCCGACGGGACCGGCTGGATGGGCTTCTACTGCCTGGCCATGCTGGAGATCTCGATCGAGCTCGCGCTGCACGACCCGATCTACGAGGAGATGTGCAGCAAGTTCGCCGAGCACTACGCGTACATCGCGGCGGCGATCAACGACCACGGTCTCTGGGACGAGCAGGACGGCTTCTTCTACGACCGGCTGCGCCGCGGCGACGGTTCGGCGCTCGTGCTGCGGGTGCGCTCGATGGTCGGGGTGATCCCGCTGCTCGCCTCGCTGGCGGTCGACCGGGCCACCCTGGAGCGGCTGCCGCGCTTCAAGCGCCACCTCGAGGAGTTCACCACGCGCCGGCCCGAGTACGTGCGCGCCATCTGCCGGCCGCACGGCGGTGGCGGGATCCTCTTCTCGCTGGTGGATCCGGAGCAGGCGGAGCGGGTGATGACGCGGATCGCCGATCCGGCCGAGTTCCGTTCGCCGTACGGGCTGCGCTCGCTCTCCCGCGCGCACCTCGACAAGCCCTTCGAAGCAGACCTCGATAACGGTGTGCACGGCGCGGTCGACTACGAACCCGGAGAATCCCGTTCCGGGCTCTTCGGCGGCAACTCGAACTGGCGCGGGCCGGTCTGGATGCCGATGAACTTTCTGATGGTCCATACCATCGAGAAGATCCTGGGCGCGCTGGAGGGCATGCCCACGAAGGTGGACCGGCGCGAACTCGCGACGCAATTGCGCCAGGGGCTCATCGGGCTGTTCCGGGCCGACGACAAGGGATTCCGGCCGGTGCTCGGCGAGGTGCCGCTGTTCCAGGGCGACCCGCGCTGGGGCGAGCGGCCGTGGTTCTACGAGTACTTCCACGGCGACACCGGGCGCGGGCTCGGCGCCGCCCACCAGACCGGATGGACCGCGCTCGTCGCCGAATTAATCCGCAGCTGACACGAAATCGTGGCTTGATGTTGGGTTTTCGTGTCAGATGATCAGGGCATCTCCCGGTTGGACAGGGCGGACAAGGGGCGCACTGCGACATTGTGAGCGGGTGAAGATCTCGCGCGGACGCGAATGTGCGCGCGAAATTCCAATTCGTCCTTTCGGGGTGCGATTCGAGGTGGCAAAGCAGACTCAGGAACGGATCGACGGACGCGGACACTCGGTGCGCGAACTGTTCACCGGCCGGCGTTACGGCCTCGAGCACTACCAGCGCGAATACGACTGGACCCGCACGCACGTCACCGACCTCCTGAACGACCTGGCCGGGCGATTCCTGGAGCAGTGGAACGAAGACCACGAACGCTCCGACGTCGCCGACTACCGGCCCTATTTCCTCGGGCCCTTCGTGACCTATCCGGTGCCGGGGATGTCCTTCCTGGTGGACGGCCAGCAGCGGTTCACCACGCTGCTCCTGCTGCTGATCCGGCTCCGGCACCTGCTGACCGAGGCCGACGAGCACGCGGGCGCCGCGGTGCTGGACAACATGATCTGCACCGTGCAGTACGGCGTGCCGACGTTCACCGTGCACGTGGACGAGCGCGAGCCGGCGCTGCGCCAGCTGCGCGCCGGCCGCGAGTACCCGGTGACCGAGCAGACGCCGCTGGCCGTGCGCAACATCTGCCAGCGCTACCGCGACCTGGTCGAGGACCTGCCGAGCGGGCTGCGCGGCGCGGCGCTGCCGTACTTCGTGGACTGGCTGCTCGAGCGGGTCTTCCTGGTGGAGATCTCGGCCAGGGACCGCGACCACGGCTGGGAGATCTTCGAGTCGATGAACGACCGCGGGGCCCGGCTGACGCCGCTTGACCTGCTCAAGTCCTTCCTGCTCTCCCGCGCGGACAAGGACCACAGCGCGCTCAACGCCGTCTGGCGGCGGACGATGTCCGCTTTGGCGGTCACCGACGACCAGGCGCCCGGCGACTTCGTCAAGACCGTGCTGCGGGCCCGCTACGCGCCGGCCGACCAGGACACCGCGGAGCGGGTCGACAAGGCCTTCCACGAGTGGGTGCGACAGAACCCGGACGCGATGGGCCTGGCCAGGCCGCGTGATTATCGTGTGTTCATCCGGGACACCATCCGGCCGCTCGCCGACCGCTACCGGACGCTGGTGGAGGCCAGCGCGGCGCCGGTGCGCGGCTTCGAGCCGGTGTTCTACAACGCGGCCAACGGCTTCGACAAGCAGCTCACGCTGATCATGGCGGCGATCGGCCCGAACGACACGGACGCCGCGTTCCGGGAGAAGTCCCGGCTGGTCGCCGCCTTCTGCGACCTGCTGCTGGCCCGGCGCATGGCGAACTACGCGTCGCTCACCGCGAACGACCTCGCCCTCTACATCAGCGGGCTGATCATGCCGCTGCGCGAGGCGGCCACGGTGGACGACGTGCGCACCCTGCTGTCCGTGGAGATCGGCAAGATCGAGCACGGCTTCGCCGGCCTGGAGAACTTCGGGCTGCGCTCGGACAACCGCAAGCAGGTGCGCTACCTGCTGTCCCGGATGACCGGCTTCCTGGAGACCGGCTGCGGCCAGCCCGACCTGATCGCCGACTACCTCGGCTTCGGACCGAGCGGCCGGCCGTATGAGATCGAGCACATCTGGGCCGACCACTTCGGCCCGTACGCCGAGGAGGTCGGCACGCCGGAGCGCTTCCGCTCGGTGCGCAACCGCTTCGGCGCGCTGCTGCTGCTGCCCAAGGAGATCAACGCGGCCTTCCGGGACGACCCGTTCTCGCTCAAGGCGGAGCACTACCGGGCGCAGAACCTGCTGGCCAAGTCGCTGCACCCGCTCTGCTACGAGCGCAACCCGTCCTTCCGCAGATTCATGCTGCGCTACGGGCTCACCGAGCTGTTCCGGCCGTATCCGCACACCTTCGGGATCACCTCGATCACCGAGCGGCAGCGGCTCTACCGGACGCTGTGCGAGCTGATCTGGGATCCCGTCAGGCTGGGCTTCACGACTCAGACCGAGCCGACGCCAGCAGCTCCCGCGGTCGGCTCAGTGCCGTAGAACGCTAAATCTGAGGGCGAAGCACCTTTTGGGTTTCAGGCAGCGGCGCGACGAAGCAGGGCCCGCCGAGGAAGGTGCCGGTGTCGAAGTTGGCGGCGTACCCGCCCGCATAGACCAGCGGCCCGGTCACCTCGTGCGGGTCCTTGCCGAGCAGAAGCGGGACCGGGGAGTGGCCGTGCACGATCTGCCGCGCCCCGTACCCGGCGAGGAAGGCGCAGGCGGCCTGGCCGTCGTCCGAGGCGAAGGCGAAGCGCTTGGTCATCATGTGGGTGAGCTCGTCGAGCTGCTCGAGGTCGACCGGGTCGGACAGTATGCCGCGGATCGTGTCGTTGATCTCCCGCACGCTGCCGCCGTAGTTCCGGTAGCCGAGCGTGTCGGCGTGCATCAGCAGGTGGTCGCCGAGCAGCGCCATCGCGGGCAGCGCGGCGACCCAGGCGAGGTGCTCGGCGGTCAGCCGCGCCGAGTCGGCCTCCTTGCCGCCGTTGCCCATCCAGCGTTCCCGGAACATCTGATGAGCCATCTCCTCGGCCTGCGGCGAGTACCGGGTCGAGCCCTCCGGCAGGTGCGCGGCCAGCAGCATCAGCTCGTGGTTGCCGAGCAGGCAGCCCACCTCGCCGCCCGCCGCCGCGGCCTGCCGCTGCAGGTCCATCACGAGATCGAGCACACCCACGCCGTCCGGGCCGCGGTCGGTCAGGTCCCCGAGGAACCACAGGCTCGCCCCGCCGGCGATCCAGCGGCCCTCGCCGTCGGTGAACCCCGCGCGCCCGAGCGCCTCACGCAGCGGGGCGAGACAGCCGTGGACGTCCCCCACCGCGTATGCCGACTGGTCAATCATGAATGCGAGGGTAACGGCAGGGGGGCGTGCAACGGTATACCCGCCCCGAATCCGGGTACCGCGATACCGTGAATCCGAGCCCCCGAGCGGCGCGGGACACGGATGGACGGAGGCGGGCCCGGTTGGCCAGGCGAGGGGCGGAGCAGCCGCACCAGGCGGGCGCCAGCCTGCGGGTGCAGTATGAGGACGGCCGGCGGGTGTGGGCGACCAGGCAGCGCCGCTCCGTGTGGCTCTCAGCGCTCTGGTGGGGTCCGGCCGCTGTGCTGTTCGGGCTGCTCGCCGGGATCGGCACGAGGTACGCGCTGTTCGGCCTGCTGACCGCCGCCCTGGTGATAGCCGCCGTGATCGACGTCGGATTCCGCCACCCGCAGTCGCTCGACCGGCTCAGGGACCGGGCGAACGCCGAGGCGGGCACGGCCAGGGAGCTGCGGCTGCTGCAGCTGCGCGGCGGCGCGCACAACCTGCACGACCGCTTCTACGCCTCCACCTCGGGCACCTCCTTCGAGGTCGAGCACCTGGTGGTGAGCCCGCGGGGGGTGTTTCTGATCGACTCGAAGGAGTGGCACGGCTTCGACGTGCGCCTGCTCGGTCTTGACCTGTTCGTCAACCACGTGAAGCAGGACGGGGCGATGGCCGCGATGCGGGCCGCCGCGACCGAGCTCGCAGACGCGCTGACCCGGGTCGCGGGCGGGAACGAGGAGGTCGGCGTGGTCGACGTGACCTCTGTGCTCGCCGTGCACGCGGAGGGCATCACCGGCACGCCGCGGGTGGTCTACGGGGTGATCGTGGTGCGGCCGGAGCAGCTGCCCGAGCTGCTGCGCTCGGCCTACCCGCGCTGGTCCGCCGCGACGACCGCGCACATCGCGGGCGCCGCCGAGTCGCTGCTGCCGCCGCGCTGAGATTCGCGTTTGCTTCGGGCGTGTCGCGACGTACGCTGTGGCTCGTACAGCCGGAACATAAGGAGTGGACGTGGCCGAAATCAGCGCCGGACCGACTGAGGAGCCGGGGGTCAGGCTGCGCGCCGCGATCGCCGGGTTGCCGGTGTACAAGGCGGGGGCGCCCGCGGTGCCCTTCGAGGGCACGGCCTACAAGCTCTCCTCGAACGAGAACCCGTACCCGCCGCTGCCCGGCGTGCTCAAGGCCGCCGTGGTCGCCGCCGAGGAGATCAACCGGTACCCGGACTTCGGCTCCGGCGCGCTGATCGAGGAGATCGCCCGGTTCAACGGCGTGCCGGCCGACCGGGTCGCGGTCGGCACCGGCTCGGTCGGCGTGCTCCAGCAGCTGGTGCAGGCCACGGCCGGTCAGGGCGACGAGGTGCTGTTCGCCTGGCGCTCCTTCGAGGCCTACCCGATCATCACGCAGATCGCCGGGGCCACGGCCGTCACCGTCCCGCTGCGCGCCGACGAGACGCACGACCTCGACGCGATGGCCGCGGCGATCACCGAGCGGACCAGGCTGGTCCTGGTGTGCAACCCGAACAACCCGACCGGCGCGATCGTGCCCCGCGCCGAGCTCGAGCGTTTCCTCGACCGCGTCCCGAAGGACGTGCTGGTCGTGCTGGACGAGGCCTACGTCGAGTTCGTCCGGGATGAGGATTACCCCGACGGTGTGGCGATCTCGCTCGATCGGAGCAACGTCTGCGTGCTGCGCACCTTCTCCAAGGCCTACGGCCTGGCCGGGCTGCGGATCGGCTACGCGATCGCCGCGAAGCCGGTCGCCCAGGCGCTGCGGGCCTGCGCGGTGCCCTTCGGGATCAACCTGGTCGCCCAGGCCGCCGCCGTCGAATCGCTGCTCTCGCAGGACGCGCTGGCCGAACGGGTCTCCGCACTCGTCGCGGAGCGCGAGCGGGTGATGGCCGCGCTGCGTGAGATCGATCTCGCGGGGCGTTACGGCGTGGACCTGTACGACAGCCAGGCCAACTTCTTCTGGCTGCGCCTGGGTGCGCGAAGTGTGGAGTTCGCCCAAGCCTGCGAGGCGATCGGTGTCACAGTCCGACCGTACGCGCCGGACGGTGTCCGTGTGACAATTGGCGAGCAAGAGGCCAATGACCGGGTGCTGGGTGTGCTCAGATCCGGCTTCTAGGCCCCCTTGCGCCTTCCTGAGCCCGTCCCCGCTCTTCATAGAGCGGTGACCGGTGGGTAACGTGACCTCGGAATGACCCCCGTGGTCCTCGCCAACGATGAGGGAGACCGCATGACTGGGCGCAGGGCAGTGGAAAAATCCACCACCCCCGACCCCGCCTCCGGGAGTACGAAGCGTGCCCCACAGGGCCGTGGTACCCGCCGGACCGCCGGGCTCAAGGACGAGCCCGAGTTCATCCAACTGCTCACGCCGACCGGGGAGCGGATCGATCATCCGGACTACCCGCTCGAGCTGAGCCCCGACGAGGCCCGCTCGCTGTACCGGGACATGGTCCTGGTGCGCCGCGTGGACGCCGAGGGCACCGCGCTGCAGCGGCAGGGAGAGCTGGGCCTGTGGGCCTCGCTGCTCGGCCAGGAGGCGGCCCAGATCGGCTCGGGCCGCGCCATGCGCCCGGACGACTTCGCCTTCCCGACGTACCGCGAACACGGCGTCGCCTGGTGCAAGGGCGTGCCGCCGGTGAACCTGCTCGGCATGTTCCGCGGCGTCAACAACGGCGGCTGGGACCCGAACGAGAACAATTTCAACCTCTACACGATCGTCATCGGCTCGCAGGCCCTGCACGCCGTCGGCTACGCCATGGGCGTGCAGCGCGACGGCGGCGACAGCGCGGTGATCGCCTACTTCGGCGACGGCGCCTCGTCCCAGGGCGACGTGCTCGAGTCCTTCGTCTTCGGCGCCTCGTACAACGCGCCGGTGGTGTTCTTCTGCCAGAACAACCAGTGGGCGATCTCGGAGCCGACCAGCCGTCAGTTCCGGGTGCCGCTCTACCGGCGCGCGGCCGGCTTCGGCTTCCCCGGCGTCCGGGTGGACGGCAACGACGTGCTCGCCTGCCTCGCGGTCACCCGCGCGGCGCTGGAGCACGCCCGCTCCGGTCAGGGCCCGATGCTGATCGAGGCCTTCACCTACCGGATGGGCGCGCACACCACCTCGGACGACCCGACGCGGTACCGCTCGAGCGACGAGGTCGAGTCCTGGCGGGCCAAGGACCCGATCGTCCGGCTCAAGGCGTACCTGGACCGCGAGGGCCTGGCCGACGAGGCCTTCTACAAAACGGTCGGCGACGAGGCGGACGAGCTCGCCGCGCAGATCCGCTCCGGCTGCCTGGCGCTGCCCGACCCCGAGCCGCTGAGCATGTTCGAGCACAGCTACGCCGCGCCGCACGCGCAGGTCGCGGAGGAGCGGGCCTTCCTGGCCGACTATCTCGCCGGCTTCGCCGAGGAGGAGCACTGATGGCTCAGCTCACACTGGTGATCGCCGTGGCGATCGACGCCATGGCGGGTCGGGTGGAAGCGAAGGACGAGAAGTCCGTGCTCGTGGCGGAGGGCTCCCGATGACTCAGCTGACTCTTGCGAAGGCGATCAACGCCGGCCTGCGAAGGTCGATGGAGCACGACCCGAAGGTCGTGCTCATGGGCGAGGACATCGGCAAGCTCGGCGGCGTGTTCCGGGTGACCGACGGCCTGCAGAAGGACTTCGGCGAGGCGCGCGTCATCGACACCCCGCTGGCCGAGTCCGGCATCATCGGCACCGCGCTCGGCCTCGCCCTGCGCGGCTTCCGGCCGGTCTGCGAGATCCAGTTCGACGGCTTCGTCTTCCCGGCCTTCGACCAGATCACCACGCAGGTGGCGAAGTTCCGCGCGCGTTCGCTCGGCACGGTGAAGATGCCCATGGTCATCCGCATCCCGTCCGGCGGCGGCATCGGCGCGGTCGAGCACCACTCCGAGTCCCCGGAGGTGCTGTTCGCGCACACCGCGGGCCTGCGCGTGGTCTCCTGCTCGAACCCGGTGGACGGCTACTGGATGATCCAGCAGGCGATCCAGAGCGACGACCCGGTGATCTTCTTCGAGCCCAAGCGGCGCTACTGGGAGAAGGCCGAGGTGGACGTGGACGTGGACGCCGAGGCGCCGCGTCCGTTCGACCGCGCGGCGATCGTGCGCCAGGGCACCGACCTGACGCTCGCGGCGCACGGCCCGACGGTGCGCACCTGCCTGGACGCGGCCGCCGCGGCCGCGTCCGAGGGCCGCAGCATCGAGGTCGTCGACCTGCGCACGATCTCCCCGCTGGACGTGGACACCGTCGTCGAGTCGGTGGACCGCACCGGCCGGCTGGTGGTCGTGCACGAGGCCCCGGTGTTCTTCGGCCTTGGCGCCGAGCTGGCGGCGAAGGTGACCGAACGGTGCTTCTACCGGCTCGAGTCGCCGGTCCTGCGGGTGGGCGGCTTCCACGCCCCCTACCCGCCGTCCCGGGTGGAGGAGATCTACCTGCCGGACCTGGACCGGGTGCTCGACGCCGTGGACCGCGCGTTCGCCTACTAGCCGCCGACCTGGGAGTAAGAACATGGCAACGAAGCAATTCCGCCTCCCCGACGTCGGCGAGGGACTGACCGAGGCCGAGATCCTCGGCTGGTCGGTCGCGGTCGGCGACGTGGTGAAGGTCAATCAGATCCTGGTGGAGATCGAGACGGCCAAGGCGGCTGTCGAGCTCCCCTCGCCGTTCGCGGGCACCGTCAGCGCGCTGCTGGTGGAGGCGGGCCAGACCGTCGACGTCGGCACGCCGATCATCGAGATCGAGGTCGCCGGGGCCGAGCCGGACGTCAAGCCGGCCGCGGAGCCCGCGGGCGGCGCCGCACCCGCCGCGAAGCCCGCGGCCGAGGCGCCGAAGCGGGAGCCGGTACTGGTGGGATACGGGGTGGCCCAGTCGGCCACCACCCGCCGCGCCCGGAAGAACGCGTCGGCCGCCGCGTCCTCGGCTCCGGCAGCGGTCGCCTCGGCCGCATCGGTGGCCCCTGCTCCGGTCGCCGCGGCTCCGTCGGTCGCCCCGCCGGCGCCCGCACCCGCCGCGCAGGCGCCGACCGTCGCCCCGACGCACGTCCTGGCCAAGCCCCTGGTACGCAAGCTCGCCAAGGACCTGGGCGTGGACCTCTCGACGATCACCCCGGCCCGCGAGGACGGCGTGATCACCCGCGAGGAGGTCGAGCGCGCCGCCGCGGCCCCCGCCGCGAGCCCGGTCGCCGCTCCGGCGGTCGCCGTGCTGGCCGAGGACCGCCGCGTGCCGATCAAGGGCGTCCGCAAGGCCACGGCGGCCGCGATGGTGGCATCGGCCTTCACCGCGCCGCACGTGACCGAGTTCCTGACGCTCGACGTGAGCCGCACGGTGAAGCTGGTCGAGCGGCTGCGCGCGCAGCCCGAGTACCGGGACGTGAAGGTCTCCCCGCTGCTGATCACGGCCAAGGCCCTGATCAGCGCGACCCGGAGGTTCCCGGAGATCAACGCCTCCTGGGACGAGGCGGCGCAGGAGATCGTGCTGCGCGGCTCGGTGAACCTCGGCATCGCCGCGGCCACCCCGCGCGGGCTGGTCGTGCCGAACATCAAGGGCGCCGAGCGGCTGACCCTGCGTCAGCTGGCCGACGCCCTGGCCCGGCTGACCGCGACGGCGCGCGAGGGCAAGACGCCCATCGCGGACCTGACCGGCGGCACGATCACGATCACCAACGTCGGCGTGTTCGGCGTGGACACCGGCACCCCGATCATCAACCCGGGCGAGGCCGCCATCCTCGCCTTCGGTGCGATCAAGCAGCAGCCGTGGGTGCACAAGGGCAAGGTCAAACCGCGCTGGGTGACCACCCTCGCGCTGTCCTTCGACCACCGCCTCGTCGACGGCGAACTCGGCTCGCGGTTCCTGCGCGAGGTCGGCCGTGCCCTCGAGGACCCGGCGGCGGTCCTGCTCTGACCGCTCGATTCGCAGCTCTGCCGGGCCGGCGCACTTCGCCGGTCCGGCAGAGTGCTTTCACGCCGTCAACGAAGCCGGGTATCCGTGCTGGTAGAGGTCGCGCAGCGTGCCGATCTCGCCGCCGTGGTGAGCGACTTCGTCGAGCGCGTGCAGGGCCAGCAGCAGGTAGGTCTCCTTGGCGTAGAAGCCGCCGTACTCGGTCATCGGCTGCATCATGCGCTCGTCGCCGAGCGACTCGACGTGCGCCCGAAACCGGGACCAGTCGGCGGCGAGCAGATCGATGCCCTCCTTCGCGCCGCCCGGCCAGATGCGGCGGTCGCCGGAGGGGGCCTGGCCGGTGAAGAAGCGCTCGTATCCGCGCTGGCAGTCGGCGCCGATGTGCCACATGCGCCAGGCGATCGTGGTGAACGGCGCGGGCCGGACTTCGGGCTCCGGTCCCAGGTCCGCGCGGTAGACGCCGTCGCCGTCCGTGCGGACCGTCAGGCAGTTCGAAACAGGCTCCCACAGGTACTCGGCGTCGGTGAGGCCGTCGAGACGCGCGAACAGCCGGGAGCGCACGTCTTCGAAGGTCTGCAGGACGTCTCGGGTCACGGGATTCGTCATCTCACTAGGATGGACCCATGAAGGTCGCACTGGTGCAGCTTGACGTGGATCTGACCCTTCCCGTGGCGAAGGCGCGGGAGCTCGCCGTGGCCGCGGTGCACGAGGCCGCGGAGGACGGGGCGGAACTCGTCGTGCTGCCCGAACTGTGGGCGCACGGCGCGTTCGACCCGGAGCCGTGGCCGACGACGGCGGAGCCCCTGCACGGCGAGACCGCGCAGGCCCTGCGCGAAGCCGCGATCGACTGCGGCGTCGTGCTGCACGGCGGATCCATCGTCGAGCGGACGCCGGACGGCAAGCTCTACAACACCTCGCTGGTCTTCGACGCCGAGGGCGAGTTGCTGGCGGGCTACCGCAAGATCCACACCTTCGGCTTCGACCAGGGCGAGGCCGCCGTGATGACCCCCGGGGAGCACGTCACGACCTTCCCGCTGCGCGACATCGATGACAGCGTGCTGACCGAAATCGGCCTTGCCACGTGCTACGACGTGCGCTTCCCCGAGCTCTACCGTAGGCTCGTCGACGCCGGCGCGCAGACCGTCGTGCAGGTCGCCGCGTGGCCCACCCGGCGGCTGAGCCACTGGCTCACGCTGTGCCGCGCGCGGGCGATCGAGAACCAGACGTACGTGCTCGCATGCGCCTGTGCCGGAACGCAGGCCGGGCTCGAGATGACCGGCCACTCGCTGGTGATCGACCCCTGGGGGGAGGTCATCGCGGAGGCGGGCGCGCAGGCGACCACGCTGTACGCGGAGATCGACCCGGCGTACGTGCCGACGACCCGGGAGCGTTTCCCGGTGCTGCGGGACCGCCGCCTCTAGCCGGAGCCGGCCGCTCGCCCTCGGCGTAGCGGGGAATGGCCATCGGGCCGGGTGAGGTTAGATAGGTCCATGGCACCTCATGCACGTGTACGCGCACCCGAGCTTGTCGGCCGGGGCGGTTGGATCAACACCGCGGGGAACGCCGCACCTGATCTGAGCGGCAAGATCGTCCTGCTCGACTTCTGGACGTTCTGCTGCGCCAACTGCCTGCACGTGCTCGACGAGCTGCGCGAACTCGAGGCCGAGTTCGCGGACGTGCTCGTCACGGTCGGGGTGCACTCCCCGAAGTTCGCGCACGAGGCCGACCACGACGCGCTGATCGCGGCGTGCGAGCGGTACGGCGTGCGGCACCCCGTGCTCGACGACCCTGAGCTGACCACGTGGAAGGGGTACGCCGTCCGCGCCTGGCCGACGCTCACGGTCGTGGACCCGGCGGGGTACGTCGCCGCGCAGATGTCCGGCGAGGGCCACGTGCACGGACTGCGCTCGCTGATCACGGAGCTGGTCGCCGAGTTCGACGCCAAGGGCTTGCTGCGCCGCGGCGACTCGCCGTACGTCGCGCCGGAGCCCGAGCCGACCGCGCTCCGCTTCCCGGGCAAGGCGATCGCGCTTCCCGGCGGCACGTACCTGGTGTCCGACACGAGTCACCACTCGATCGTCGAACTCGCCGACGACGCGGCGACCGTTCTGCGCCGCATCGGCTCCGGCGAGCGAGGCTTCGCCGACGGCCCGGCCGCCGAAGCGCGCTTCAACGAGCCGCAGGGCCTGCTGCTGCTCGACGACCACACCGCGCTGGTCGCCGACACGGTCAACCACGCTCTGCGCGAGATCGACCTCGCCTCCGGCCGCGTACGCACCGTCGCCGACACGCGCGAGTCGGCCCAGGCGAGCCCCTGGGACCTGACCTGGAACGCCGCGCACAGCCAGGTCGTCGTCGCCGCGGCCGGCATCCACCAGCTGTGGAGCTACGACCCCGAGTCGGGCAAGCTCGACCAGTGGGCCGGCACCACGAACGAGGGCCTGGTCGACGGCCCGCTCGCGCAGGCCTGGTTCTCCCAGCCCTCCGGCCTGACGACCGGCGCCGACGGCCGCATCTGGATCGCCGACTCCGAGTCCTCCGCCCTCCGGTACGTGGACGCCGAAGCCGGCACCGTCACCACCGTCGTCGGCCAGGGCCTGTTCGACTTCGGCCTGCGCGACGGCGACGGCGCCCAGGCGCTCCTCCAGCACCCCCTCGGCGTCACCGCCCTGCCCGACGGCTCGATCGCGATCAGCGACACGTACAACGGTGCGATCCGCCGCTACACGCCGGCCCGCGACAAGGTCGAGACCCTGATCACCGGCCTGAAGGAGCCCTCTGACGCGCTCGTCACCCCGGATGGCGACCTGCTGGTCGTCGAGTCCGCCGCCCACAGGCTGACCCGGGTCAAGCTCCCCGAGGAGGCCCTGCAGGTCGAGGCGAGCGCCTACCGCACCCAGCGCCCGGCGACCGAGGTCGCCCCCGGCGAGTTCGCCCTCGAAGTCGTCTTCGAGCCCCCGCCCGGCGAGAAGATGGACGACCGCTACGGCCCTTCCACGTTCGTCGAGGTCTCCGCCTCCCCCGCCGAGCTCCTGCTCGACGGCGAAGGCGGCACCGTCGAGCTCGGCCGCACCCTCCTGCTCAACCCCCAGGTCGCCGAGGGCGTCCTGCACGTCGCAGCCAAGGCCGCCTCCTGCGACGACGGCGAGTTTCCCGCCTGCCACCTGCACCAGCAGGACTGGGGAATCCCGATCCGCCTCGTCGAAGGCGCCCCGGCGAGCCTCTCGCTGATCCTGCGGGGCTAGCGCCTCGGGCCTCGGCGCCGACCGTTGCGCCCGGCGCCGGGGCACGGTAGTTCCACAGGGCGGGAAGGGTCCCGTACGCCCGCTCCTACTCTCGCAGCGACCACCATCGGACACTGCGAAAGGTCCCACCGTGAGCGACAGCAAGCTGCCCGCCCTCCGTCGGCAGGACGCCGCCGGCCGCAAGCGCCTCCGTCGGCTCGTCCCCATCTCCACGATCGCGGCCGCCGCGGTCGCTTTCGCGCTCGTCGGGGGCTACTCGGGCTCCCCGACCGCCTCCGGCTCCACCGCGAAGACGGCCGTGGCCGACTACGTCAGCATCGGCTCCGGGCGTCTCACCGTCGATTCTGCCGCGGCCGAGAAGGCCGGGGTCGACAGCCGGGCGCTGAGCGCCGAGCGTGCCATCGTGGCCGATCTGAACAAGGCCCTCGCCAGCGAGAAGTCGACCGTCGGCAGTGGCGACGCCGCGCTCGAGAAGGTCTCGGTCGACGACAAGGCCCAGGCTGCTTCCGCGGCCGACTCCCAGAGCACGACCATCACCATCGTGGACGGATTCACGATCACCGTCAGCGGTTCCGGGATCGTCGTCTACATCTCCAAGGCGGACGTCACCGAGTTCGAGAGCGTGGCGGGCTTCGCGAAGGACGTCCTCGCCTACCTGGGTTCGGCCGCCGTGGCCGCGGCCATCGCGAGCGCCATCCTCGCCGCCGTGCCCGGCATCGGCCTCTCGGCCGTCGCGGCCGCCGGCGTCGTCTCCGCCGTCGTCGCGTTCCTGGGCTTCGGGGTCAGCGTCACCACCGACGTGCTCAAGATCTGCACGGCCGCCGACGGGAGCGCCACCTTCACGCTCCCGCTCTCGTCCGACTTCCCGTACATCGGCGTCCCCACCTGCAGCGCCCAGTAGCAGTACTTCGACAGATCCCGATGGGCCGCGCCGAACGCTCGGCCCATCGGGCGTGCCGGGCCGGATCAGACCTCGAGGAACGCGTTCAGCGCCGCCGCGAGGATCCAGGGGTCGTCGGCGCCGACGAGCTCGCGGGCGGAGTGCATGGACAGGCCGGGGACGCCGATGTCGAAGGTCTCGATGCCCAGGCGGGTGGCGGTGAGGGGGCCGATGGTGGTGCCGCACGGCTGGTCGTTGCGGGAGACGAAGGTCTGCCAGGGAGTGCCGGCCTTCTCGCAGGCGCGGGCCCAGACGGAGCGGCTGGCGCCGTTGGTGGCGTAGCGCTGATTGACGTTGACCTTCAGCACCGGGCCGCCGTTGGGGCGGGGGCGGTGGCCGACGTCGTGCTTCTCGGGGTAGTTGGGGTGCACGGCGTGCGCCATGTCGGCCGAGGCGACGAAGGAGCCCGCGTAGGCGCGGGCGCGGGCGTCGATGCCGCCGCCGCGGACCTCGATCAGCCGCTCGAGGACGGCCTCGAGGAAGGGGCCGCTGGCGCCGGAGGTGGAGTTGGAGCCGGTCTCCTCGTGGTCCATCGCGGTGATGACCGGGATCGGGGCGTCGGCGGGGAAGTCGGCGACGGCGGCGGCCAGGGCGGCGACCGAGGCGTGCACGGACACGAGGTTGTCGAGCCTGCCGCCGACCACGAACTCGGCGTCGCGGCCCAGGTAGGCGGGCGGGTTCGCGTCGTAGGTCATCAGGTCCCAGCCGAGCACCTCCTCGGCGCGCAGGTTGTGCTCGGCGGCGATGAAGGCGATCAGGTCGCCCTCGTGGACGTCGCCGAGGCCCCAGATCGGCGCGAGGTGCTGCTGCGGGTTGAGCTTGACGCCCTCCGCGTTCACGCCGCGGTCCATGTGGATGGCGAGTTGCGGCACCCGCAGCAGCGGCCGGTCCACGTTCACCAGCGGCTCGCTGCCGTCGCGCAGCACCAGCCGGCCGGCCAGGCCGAGGTCCCGGTCCAGCCAGGAGTTGTGCAGCGGGCCGCCGTAGACCTCGACCGCGATCTGCCGCCAGCCCAGCACGCCGGTGTCCGGCACCGGCTTGACCCGCAGGTTCGGCGAGTCGGTGTGCGAGCCGAGGACGCGGAAGGGGCGCGCGGCCTCGGCACCCTCCGGCAGGTACCAGGCGACCAGTGCGCCGCCGCGGATGACGTACCTGGCCCCGGTCGCCGCGCCGTCCTCCCAGGAGTCGGTCTCGACCAGCTGCGTGAACCCGGCCCGCTCCAGCCGGGCCGCCGCCTCGGCCACCGCGTGGAACGGGGTGGGCGCGGCGCGCAGGAAGTCGAGCAGGTCGTCGGTGTGCTTGCGGTCGAATCCGGTAGCCATGCCGACAGCCTAGTCAACCGGTGTGCGGAGCTCGGTACGGGTCGACGGCGGAACGGCTCAGAACGGTTTGGGGACGAGCAACTCCACGTTCCGGTCGCCGACCGCGCCGCGCCGGCCGTCCGAGCCGGGCTCCGGGCGGGCGCGCTGCTGCCAGTCGTTGATGCCGAGCAGCCGGGACAGGCCGGCCAGCTCGACCGGGGAGGACAGGTCCCAGCTCGGCTGTTCGGGGCCCGCGTGGTCGATGATCGTGCCGAAGACCGAGAGCGTGCCGTCGCCGTTGTCGACGAGCTCCACCAGCCGCGCCTGCTGCGGCCAGTCGATGTGCGAGGCGGTGTTCAGCTCCCAGAAGCCGCCGGGCACGGCGGACTCGGGGTGCCGGGAGTGCGCGGTGACGCCGTTGACGTGCGTGTGCCCGTTCACCCACAGCACGACGTTCGGGTAGCGCAGCAGCAGGTCCCTGACCCGTTCACCGAGGACGCGGTGCTTGTCCGGCTCCGGTTCGGTCAGCCAGTTGTCCATGGTCGCGCTGGTGTGGTGGCTGAACAGCACGATCAGCCGGTTCGCTCCGGGGCCGTCCACCATGTGGCCGTCCTCGTCCAGGTAGCGGGAGGAGTGGCCGAGCAGCTCGGCCTCCAGCCAGTGGAACTGCTTCTCGTCCAGCGAGCCGTTCGCCCCGCCGACCGGGTTGACGGTGTCCAGCACCACGCAGCGGATCGGCGGTCCGTCCACAGCCTGTGCGTCGAAGGCGTAGTACGCGGTCCCCTCGGTCCGGTTGGTCTCGGTGAAGCCGTGTCCGACCGGGGCGCCGAGGGTGTGGAAGTGCTCTTCGACGACCTGAGCGCGCGTCAGTGGCCTGCGATCTGGATCCGCCGTCACCCGGCGGAAGTCGCCGGCGAAGAGCGTCTTGATCGCGTGCGGGGAGAGCCGGAACAGGTCGATCGCCATCCGGACCAGGCTCGTGCCGGTCGGCAGCTCGACGGCCTTGTGGTCGCCGGTCGCGTACTCGTCGCTGCCGAAGACGTGCGGCAGGTTGCCCTGCAGCAGCGCGTCGTGGTTGCCGTACGCCGAGTACCACGGCATCCGCAGGCCCTCGGCGGTGAACCGCGCGAGCGCCTTCTCCAGCAGGCCGCTGACGATCGGGAATCCGTGCAGCGCGCGCGGGCGGTCCTCGATCTGGCCGTGCGGCGTGCCCTCCGGATGCCAGTAGTGCACGTCGTAGTGCGTCCAGTCCATCACGCCCTCGTACGTGCCGAGCTCACCGGAGTCGGGGCGCAGCGGGCCGCCGTCGAGCACGTCGATGAACCAGCGGTACTCGTTGTACTGGCTGTTGTCCGCGTTGTCGCCGGTGCTCACCGCGAAGGCGATCGGCAGTCCGTAGACCGGGCCGACGCCGATCTCGTTGATCCGCCGCACCATCGAGTCCGCGACATGCACGGAGAGCATCTCGTTCGCGCGGTAGGAGCCGGTGACATTGGCCAGGCCGGCGAAGCGCGACCCCGGATCGTTGTAACGGTCGAGGAATTCGGCGCGCGCCGGGGACTGGTGGTCGACCAGGTGCACGTCGGTCAGCTGCGCGAACGCGAGCAACGGCCGCGGCGTCGCCGGAGCGGAGGGGCGCGCGGCCAGCTCCGTGCGCACCACGTGCGCCTCGCCGGGGCCGACGACGATCGGCCGGAAGCCTCCCTCGGCGGCCGGACCGGCTATGAGGGTTCGCTCGATCGTGGTTCCCCGCGGCGCGATCGGCACCACCGCACTGAACTCTGCTTCAGTCACGGGGGAACGATACCCCGCGAATCAGCTCCCATACAGCGAAAGTCGGCGCCCGGCGCCATGCGCGCCGCCGGGCGCCGACAATCGCCGGCCGTCATCCGGGTGGCCGCTCCGCACAGCGGCCACCCGGATCGGCTTCGGCCGCTCTCCCTAGAAGGCCGCCTCGTCGAGGTCCATGAGCGACAGGTCGGCGGCCTCGACCACCGCGCGGGTCGCGGCCAGGTGCGGCAGCACGTTGCCGGCGAACCAAGTCGCCGCGGCGATCTTGCCGCTGTAGAAGGGCACGTCCTTGTCGGGGGCGCCGGCCGAGAGCCGGTCCTGCGCGATCACGGCCTGGCGCAGCAGCAGCCAGGAGACGATCAGGTCGCCGGCCGAGAGCAGGAACGCGGAGGTGGACTGCGCGGCCACGTGGATCTGCCGCGGCTCCTCCATCGCCTTCGCCGCCTGGGTGAACAGCGTGTTCAGCATCGCCTCGAGGTCGGCGAGGCCGGCCGCGAGCCGGTCGCGCGCCGGGGCCAGCGCCGAGCCGCCGGGGGCGTCGGCCAGGAACTTGTCGATCTCGCCCTTGATGTGGGTGAGCGCCTGGCCCTGGTCCTTGACGATCTTCCGGAAGAAGAAGTCGAGGCCCTGGATCGCCGTGGTGCCCTCGTAGAGGGTGTCGATCTTGGCGTCCCTGATGTACTGCTCGATCGGGTAGTCCTGCAGGAAGCCGGAGCCGCCGAGGGTCTGCAGCGAGTGGGCCAGCTGCTCGTAGGACTTCTCCGAGCCGTAGCCCTTCACGACCGGCAGCAGGAAGTCGTTGATCCGCTCGGACAGCTCGTCCCGCTCGCCGCGGGCGTTCGCGGCCCAGATCTTGTTCTGGTACGAGGCGGCGTAGAACACCAGCGCCCGCATGCCCTCGACGTAGGCCTTCTGCTGCATCAGCTCGCGGCGCACGTCGGCGTGGTGGGTGATGGTCACCCGCGGGGCCGCCTTGTTCGCGGACTCGGCCAGGTCGGCGCCCTGGACCCGGTTCTTGGCGTACTCGAGCGCGTTCAGGTAGCCGGTCGAGAGGGTCGCGATGGCCTTGGTGCCGACCATCATCCGGGCCATCTCGATGACCTGGAACATCTGCGCGATGCCGTTGTGCACCTCGCCGACCAGCCAGCCCTTGGCCGGGTGCTTCTCGCCGAAGGTCAGCTCGCAGGTGTTGGAGACCTTCAGGCCCATCTTGTGCTCGACGTTCGTCACGTACGCGCCGTTGCGCTCGCCGAGCTCGCCGGTCTCCCAGTCGAAGTCGTACTTCGGCACGATGAACAGCGACAGGCCCTTGGTGCCGGGGCCCGCGCCCTCGGGGCGGGCCAGCACCAGGTGGATGATGTTGTCGGACAGGTCGTGCTCGCCCGAGGTGATGAAGCGCTTGACGCCGGTGATGTGCCAGCTGCCGTCCTCCTGCCGGACCGCCTTGGTGCGTCCGGCGCCCACGTCGGAGCCGGCGTCCGGCTCGGTCAGCACCATGGTGGCGCCCCAGCCGTTCTCCACCATCCGCTTGGCGATCTTGCGCTGCTCCTCGGTGCCGTTCTGGAAGACGATCCGGGCGAACGGCGCGGTGCACGCGTACATCCAGACCGCCGGGTTCGCGCCGAGCACGAGTTCGCCCAGGGCCCAGATCAGCGCCGGGGGCGCTGGAGTGCCGCCCATCTCCTCGGGCAGGCCGAGCCGCCAGAACTCGGTGTCGGTGAAGGCCTTGTACGAGCGCTTGAAGGCCTCGGGCAGCGGCGCCGTGCTGGTCGCGGGGTCGAAGACCGGCGGGTTGCGGTCGGCCTCGACGAAGGAGTCGGCCAGCTCGTTCTCCGCGATCTTCTCCATCTGGGAGAGCACGTCGCGCGCGGTCTCCACGTCTACCTCGGGGTAGTCCGCGGAACCGAAGGTCTCCGCGCCGCCGAAGACGTCGAAGAGGTTGAACTCGATATCCCGCAGGTTCGCCTTGTAGTGCCCCATGAACTGGTCCTTTGCGATGGAGGCCGTGTCTGCCCAGAACTTGTACCCGGTGGTAACCAATAATGCTACTCATCGGTAACTTCGCGCAAGGTGCGCCTGCTCACGTACGCTCTACGAACGTGTACGGCTATCCGGAAGACGACAACGGCGGAACGCAGATCCTGCAGCCCTCGCTGGCCGACGCCATCCGCGCCTTCGCGACCGGATCGATCGGCCCCGAGGACTTCCACGCGGTGTTCACGGTCTCGAAGATCTTCTGCCCGCGCGGCGAGCGGCCGGGCTTCCTGGCGCTGCACGACACCCCGCAGCCGGTGATCCCGATGTTCTCCTCGCTGGTCGAGCTGCGCCGCTACTCCGGCGAGAAGTCCCGGCACTTCGTGGTGACCGGCGCCGAGGTGCTGGATCTGCTGCCCGGCGGCTACGGCATGATCCTCGACATCGAGGGCGAGCACCGCGTGGTCTTCGACGCGCAGGCGGTCGAGCAGATGATCGACTACACCATGAAGCGGATGTACGGCAGCTGAACGCCGGCGGCCGGGAGTCGCGGAGTGTAGCCAAAGCGGCCACGCGCGGGCTACCTTACTGACACCGCGTCAACGCTTTATATCCGGAGTCGTGATGTCGATGAGCTCCGCCGCACCCGGTTCAGGCCTGCTCGGCGAACTGCTGAAGCACCAGCTCGGCCGCGCACCGCTGGGCACCGCGCTGCAGTACGGCCAGCACAAGCTCAGTTGGCGCAAGCTCGACTCGCGGATCCGCCGCGCCGCCACCGGCCTGCGCGCCGCGATGGTCCGGCCCGGCGACCACATCGGGGTCCTCTCGCCCAACCACCCGGCATGCATCGAGGCGCTGTTCGCGGCGGCGCTGACCGGGACGACGGCGGTGCTGGTCAACTGGTGGCTGCCGGAGGAGGAGATCACTGAGATCCTGCGCGAGCGCCAGGTCAAGGTGCTGTTCGTCGCCGCCGAGCTGAGTGAGATGTTCGAGCGCATCCGCCCGCAGCTCGACGAGCTCGACTCCGTCGTGATGATCGGCCGGCCGAGCGGCAACCCGTACGCCACCGACGACTACGAGCTCTGGCTCGAGCTGCACGAGACGGGCGAGGGCATGTACGAGGCCGCGCAGTTCCACCCGCACGTGGACGACCCGATCGTGCAGGTCGAGGAGGCCGACGGCGAGCGGCTGGCCCTGAGCCACCGCACGCTCCAGCTGGCCGTCGCCGCCGAGCCGCCCGCGGTCGGGGAGAGCAAGGTCGTCTCCGAGCCGCTGTTCCGGATCCAGGGGATCACGGCCGCGCTGCACGGGCTGCGCGAGGGGCTGCACACCGTACTGGAGCACTCCGAGCCCATCGAGGGGATCTGACGGGGCATCGTACGACGCTCCGGCGCTCCCCGCTCGAACTGATGGTCATTTGAGTGGATCACCGCACGACACGCGCGCGAGTCCTCCGGATACGTCACATGATTCACCTATGTTCCGAGGGTGGATACAGCGACCCTGCTCCGCCGGACCCCAGCCCGCTGCCTCGTGCTCGCCGCCTTGCTGCTGCTGAGCGCGACGGCCACGACAGCGCCCGCCGAGGCGGCGACCCCGTCGCCGCGGGTGGTGAGCGCGCCGGGCTTCGACGCGTGCGCCGCGCCCTCGGTCAACGCCATGCGGGCCTGGTACCGGACGACGCAGTACCGCGCGGTCGGCGTCTACATCGGCGGCGGCGACCGGGCCTGTCCGGCCGGGAACCTCAGCTCGGACTGGGTGGGCTCGGTCTCCGCGCAGGGCTGGTCGCTGATCCCGATCTACGTCGGGCTGCAGGCGCCGTGCGCGGGCGGGAAGGCGCTGAAGAAGATGACGCCGACGCTGGCCTCGCAACAGGGGACGGCGGAGGCGGACGACGCGGCGAACCAGGCGGCGTCCTACGGCATCCTCGGCGGCAGTCCGGTCTACTTCGACCTCGAGGGCTTCCGGCAGGACAACCAGGCGTGTGCGAACACGGCGATGGCCTACCTGAGCGCTTGGACCCGAGAGCTGCACTTGCGGGGTTATTACTCCGGAGTCTACGGATCCGCGGCTTCCGGGATGGCCACGCTGGCCGAAACCGTCGCGACGCAGCCCTCTTTCGCGGCGCCGGACGCGGTCTGGATCGCGCGCTGGGACCGGCAGGTGCGCACCGCCGACGCCTCGGTGCCGGATCCGATGTGGAGCAACCACCAGCGGATCAAGCAGTATCAGGGCGGCCACGTGGAGAAGCACGGCGGCGTCGCGATCGAGATCGACGGCGACTTCGTGGACGGACCGGTGGCGCGGGTCTGAGGCGGCGGGCGGACGCAGGCCGGCGAGACGCGCACGCGCCCGGCTGACGGGGTGTCAGCCGGGCGCGTGTCCGCGGTGTCCTACCAGGCCGGGCGGCCCTGCTGCGGGGGCTGCGGGCGGCCGTAGGGGTCGTCGTCGTACTCCGGGCGCGGTGCGGGCCGCTGCGGCGGACGGCCGCCCTGGCTCTGCTGCGGGTAGCCGCCCTGTGGCTGTGGCTGTGGCTGCGGCCGCGGTTGCGGGCGCATCGGCGGGCCCGGACGCTGCTGCGGGTAGCCGCCGCTGCCGTTCGGACCGCCGGCCGGCATGCCCTGGCCGCGCGGCGGAATCGCCGGTCCGCGCTGCGCCGGGGGCATCCCGTAGCCGTCGGCGGGGATCTGCGGCAGCACCGTGGTCGCCCCGGCGGCCGGCGCGCCGGCGCCGTACGGCGAGGCGTAGGGGTCGGCGGAGGTCTGATAGCCGCCGGACTGGTACCCGCCGGTGTCGTAGCCGCCGCTGGAGCCGAGGCCGGCGCCGGCCATCGGGCTCGCGCCGTAGCCGCCGGACGAGAGCGGGCTCTGGCTGGCGCCGAAGCCGGCCACGGCGTTCTGCTGGCTGTTGGAGAGCGGGTCGTCGGCCATCCCCAGCGGGTCGTCCTCGATCGCCTTGCGGGCCAGCTCGCCCACGCACAGCGCGAGCTCGGTGGCCAGGTCGAGGGCGCGCGAGGAGTGGGCGTTCTCGCGCATCCACCAGCAGGCGATCTGCACGATCGAGCCGGCGGCGTGCGGGCACAGGATGATGGCGGAGCGGATCAGCACCGGGCGCGGGGCACCGCCGCTGACCCGGAACCAGACACCGTCACGGAAGCCCAGGGCGGGTTGGCCCACGGAGTCGGGGAGCACCACTTGGTACTGCCGCTCGAGCTCGCGCATCGACTGGTCGTACGGCGGCAGACTCATGCGCGTGCCGTCGCGCGGAAGGTGGGTGGGTACGTCATGACGCCGCCTCAGACTAGCCGCTTGTCGGGGTGGATACCGGCGTGTAGGAGGTGCACAAGGTATCTGGTCCGAAGGTACTCAACAAGTGCGGTTTCCAACAGTCCCCCCAGTACGGCTCTTGTTCTGTCGCTCCCCTCGAGTGCCGACCTTTGAGGGCAATACGGACGTATCTATGGGATCGATGACGCTATTGCGGGGAGATCTTCGCGAGAAGGTCGCCGATCCGGCTCGCCGGCTCGGCGTCGGTGGCCCGCTCGGTCAGGTACAGCGCGTCGAATCCGCCGGCGTCGGAGCCCTCCGCCGTGTAGACGACGAGCGGGGTCCGGGCGAGCAGCCCGCGGTCGCGCAGCCAGTCCACCACGCCGACCCGGCGGCGCCGGATCTGCATGAGGTCCAGCAGCACCAGATCGGGCGGCGAGGCCACCGCGGACTCCCGGCTCTCCGCGTCCGTGGTCGCGTGCGCCACCTGCATGCCCTGGCGCTCCAGGATGTCGGCGATCGCGTCGGCCAGGTCGTTGCGGGCCTCGACCAGCAGCACCCGCGGCAGCCGGACCTCGGCCGGGCACAGCGCGGTGAGCAGCAGCGAGGGGTCCGGGCCGAGCTCGTGCCCGTCCGGCGATCGGCCGATGCCCGCGGTCACCAGCAGCGGCAGGCCCGCCTTGGTGGACGCGGCGCGCACCTCGCGCAGGCCGCGCCGGGTGATCGGCGCGGAGATCGGGTCGACGAACACGGCGAAGGGGTGCGCCGCTCCGCTGCCGTTCGCGGCGAGCGTCGGCAGCCGGTCCGGCTGGCCGAGCGGCACCGGGTCGTAGCCGCGGGTGCGCAGCATCTCGCCGGTGCCCGGATCCGGATCGGGCCAGAGCAGCAGCCGCGGCAGGTCGGCCGCGGGCTCCGGCTCGGCGGCGGGTGCGGGCTCGGCGGCGGGCGCGGCCCCCGCGTAACTGCGCCGGCCGGCCGCCGAGGCAGGCTTCTGACTCGGCGGCGGCGACGGTTCGGGTTCCGCGGGAGGCGGCGCCTGCACGGTCTGCGTGGCGACCGGCAGCGTGATCCGCTGCGCCGGCGGCTCGGCAACCTGCGGCAGCGACGGCGAGGAGGAGGACAGGTCCCCGTCGGACTGCGCACCGCGGCGGCGGCCGCGCGGCTGCACGCCGTGCGACGGGGCCACGTAGGACGGCGGCTGCATCAGGTCGGGCATCCGCTGCGTGGCGTCCGCCTCGGGCATCTCAGCCTGCTGCGGCTCCTCGGCCGGCTGCCACGGCTGCGGATCGGGCTCGGCGGGCTCCGGCGGCGCGACCGGCTCCGGCTGCGGTACCGGCTCCGGCAACGCGGGCGCCTCGACGGGCTCGGGCTCCTCCTCGCGCACCGGGACGATCCACTGGGTGTCGGTCGGCTGGGCCGGCGCGGGATCGCCGGTGAGGCTGCGGTCCGGCTTCGACCAGACGTCGCCGGTCGGCATCGGCCTGCTGGGCCGCAGGTCCATCGAGCCGACCGAGCGGGCCAGCGTGGAACGGGACTGCGCCGGGATGCGGGCCTGCAGGTCGGCGCCCTCCCCGGCGGGCGTGCCGCGGCGCCGGCGCGAGGGCTGCGCGGACTGGCGGCCGATCGCCTCCGGCACAGTGCCCTGCGGCTCGGCATGCTCCCGCTCGGCCTCCGCGACCGGGGCCGGCGAGGCCTCGGCCGGCTCGGCGACCGCGGTGGCGGCCGGCTTCGCGGCCGCGGCCGGTGCGGGCGGACGGATCCGGGCCGCGGCGATCGGATTGCGGGACGCGCCGCGGATCCGGGTCGGTAGCGCCGAGCGGACCGGGCCTTCGACCGGCTTGGGCTGATCCCGGCGCTCCGGCCGGTTCGGCTGGTCGACCGGCACCTCGATCACGTGCGTGTTGCCCTTGCCCGCGATCCGGTGCGTGGTCACGGTGCCGCCGTGCCGGGCCGCTATGGCCTGCGCGATCGGCAGGTGCAGCGGGCCGCCACCGGTGTGCGGGCCGCGGATCTCGATCCTGGCGAGCGCGCCGCGCCGGGCCGCCGTCACCACGACCTTGCCGCCCACCGGGGAGACCGAGACCATGTCGGCCAGCAGGTGGGTCAGCAGTTTGACGAAGAGCTCGGTGTCGAGGTCGACCTCGACCTCGGCGCTGTGCGCGGCGATCTCCACCCCGGAGGCCGCGGCGGCCGGCGCGGAGGCGTCCACGGCCGCGTCGACGACCTCGCCGAGCTGGACCGTCTCCGGCGCGTACTCCAGGCTGCCGAGCACCGACTGCTGGAAGTCCACGACGTCCGCTGCCAGCGTTGTCAACTGATCCAGGTCGGCGCCGATCTCGTCAAGCATCGGCAGGGTGGCCGAGCCGTAGCCGCTGGCCGCGTATTCGGACTCGGCGTAGTCGGCGGTCTCGCGCAGCCGCGCAGCCACCTCGACGAGCGAACCGCGCAGATCCTTGTCGAGCACGTGGGTGAGTTCGGCGGCCTGCCGGGCGGCGGTGCGCGCGGCGCTGTTGTCCACGAACGTCATCACGGCGCCGATGATGTTGTCGCCCTCGTAGACGGGCGCGGTGGTCAAATCCACGTAAACCGGCCCGCCATCGCTGCGCCAGAGCACGCTGTCGACGGCGCGGTGCTTGGCTCCGGTGCGCACGCTGTCGAGCAGCGGGCACTCGGACTCCGGCAGCGGCGTGCCGTCCGCGCGGGAGTGGGTGAGCAGTTCGTGCACGTTCTGTCCGCCGAGGTCGGCGGCCCGGTAGCGCAGTATCTTCGCGCCGGCCGGGTTGACCAGGACGATCCGGCCCTCGTGATCGACCCCGATGATGCCCTCGGAGGCGGCGCGCAGGATCAGCTCGATCTGCCGCTGCTGCCGGCGCAGCTCCGCCTCGACGTCCAGCACCCCGGTCAGATCGCGCACGACGAGGAGCGTGAGCTCGGACTCGTCCTCCTCGGTCAGCTCGGCCGTGGTGACCTCGGCCGGGAAGACGCCGCCGTCGGTGCGCCGGGCGGCCATCCGCTCCGGCGGGCGGCGCACCGGGGCGCCGACCAGGTCGCGCGGGTCGATCGTGCCGGATCCGGCGGGCAGCGCGGCCGGGGCGGATCCGGGGGTGGCCACCGTGCGGCCGATTCCGGGCAGCAGCTCGGCGATCGGCTTGCCCAGCAGGCGCTCCGCGCTCTCGCCCTCGAACAGGCCGAGCGCCGCGGCGTTCGCGTTGACGACGGATCCGGCGGCGTCGACCAGTAGCAGGGCGTCGGGGAGCGCGTCGAGTATCGCGGCGAGCCGAGCGGCGCCCCGGACCGGGGTTCGGTTTGTGGGGCCCACCGGGACGTCCCTCCAGTCGCGCTTGTGCGTTCCGCCGTGGGTCCGACTATCCCATATGTCGGCCGCCGGCGGGAGAATCTCTCCACAGCGCGACGAGTCGCCACGGCCCCGGAGTAGCGTTTGCGCGGCAGGCTATCGGGGTTCCGGCCGCATGTGAACCCCCGCTCACGATCTTCGAGCAGCACCGGCGTGTCGCTGCAAGTTCGCCCATGTATATGTGGACACTGATGAATGGATCGGATTCTCCGGCGGGGAAAGGAAAACGCCCGCGCGAGGCGGGCGTCTCCACGAGCGGAGGCTGAGGGATTTGAACCCTCGATGGGCTTGAGACCCAAACCGCATTAGCAGTGCGGCGCCATAGACCGGACTAGGCGAAGCCTCCAACTGTCCCGCACAGCATACCCGGACCGGTCCCCGCGCACCAAAATCTTTCCCGCGCGTCCCGGCGCGCTCAGTCCTGCGGCAGCGGGTGGTCGGCCAGCCGCACCGGGGCGAGTTCGGCGTACGGCGTCCAGCGCAGGTCGGAGGCCTCGTGGTTGAGCCGGACCTCGGTGCCGGGCAGCAGCCGGAAGGCGTAGCGGAAGTCGAAGTGGTGGTGCATCGGCTCGGAGCGCACGTCGTTCGCCGGGATGCCGTGCACGTCGATGTGCACCGGCAGCGCGTCGTCGCCGCCGATCCGCATCACGTCCTCGGCCCCGACCCCGCACTCCTCGGCCAGCTCCCGCAGCGCCGCGCCGACCAGGGACTTGTCCTCCGGCTCGCAGTGCCCGCCCGGGGTGAGCCAGCCGCCCAGCACGCCGTGTTTGATCTCCAGGACCCGGTCCTGCTCGTCCAGCAGCACTATCCCGGCGGTGACGTGTGCCGGGTAGCGCCGCCGCGAAGTGAAGTCGAAGCCCTTGGCCAGCGTTTCGAGGATCGGCACGAGCGCGGACCCCTCGGAGGGGTACCGGTCGATATAGCCGCGAACCGTGGTCTCGATGTGCTCCAACGCGATCGTCATCTTCGCCTCGTCCCTGCTCGAAGAAGCGGGCATGCCCATAGGGGGACAGCTTACGGTCTGATGCGGCGTCACGCCCGGTTCCGCCGGGGATTCGCCACGCCGCGGGTCAGCTCAGCCGCGCCTCGTACCGGAGATCCTCCAGCAGCCTCGCCCCCTGCCGGTCCGCGTCCGGCAGCCCGCGCGCGGCGAACCACGAGGTCACGTTGGCCACGTCGCGGCCGAGGTAGTCGCCGCGGTGCGGGTTCGCGGCCAGGTCGACGACCTGCGGCAGGTCGATCAGCACCAGGCGGCCGTGGTGCACCAGGATGTTGTACGCGGACAGGTCGCCGTGGGCGTACCCGGCCCGGGCGACGTAGCCGAGCGCGGCGCACAGCTGGCCCCACAGGTCCGCGAGCTCGTCGGGCCCGGGGCGCAGCGCGGCGAGCCGGGGCGCGGCCGAGCCGTCCGGGTCTCCGATGAATTCGATGAGCAGTTCGGTGCCGACCCGCTGCACGGGGTACGGCACCGGGGCGCCGGCCTCCCACAGCGTGCCCAGCGCCGCGAACTCGGCGACGGCCCACTGCTCGGCGATGACCTTCAGGCCGAAGCGGGTCCGGTTGGCGACCGCGCGGTCGAGCCGCGACTCGCGGGTGCGCCGTCCGTCCAGGTAGCTCGCGTCCCGGTGGAAGTTGCGGTGGTCGTTGCCGCGGTAGATCTTCTCGGCGAGCAGGCAGGTGGCCAGGGCCGGGCCGCCGAGGCCTGTGTCCGAGCCGGGGTCGCGGGCCTCGTCGGCGCCGAACCGGCCGGTCGCGGAGTCGTAGACGTCCTCGTTCGGCACCCAGCGCTCGAGCAGGTGGACGTCGGCCTCCTTGCCGGTCTTCACGACGCCGAGCCGGCTGTCCACCGCTCCGTCCGCGACCACCAGCCAATCCGGCCGCGGTTCCGGGCCGAGCTCGCCGTCGCCCCAGGTGGACCAGCGGTCCGCGCCCGGCGGAAGCGGCCGCTCGTGGATCTTGTCCTCGCGCCCCTCGGCGAGGCGCTCGCGCTCGCGGTCGGTCAGCCGCCCGCGGCGCAGCAGCTTGCGCTCGGCCTTCTGCTGCTGCTCGCTCAGGACGCTGCGCCCGCGGACCCGCTCGGTGTCGAGGTAGCCGTCCGCGAGGTATTCGCCGTACTTCTCGTAGAGGTCGTCGGCGTCGTCGTCAGCCGCGGCGCCGCCGGAAAGGTCGGAACTGTCGTGCAGATGCACTGGAGTGGGTCCTTAAGGGAGATCCGATGGAGGTGGAGAGCGGCCAGGTGACCGCGGCCTTCTCGGCCATGGGGCACCTCCTCGGATCTC
>Ga0310811_10001326_pt1 | contig 31275 bp, 28 predicted proteins | sample YCmetagenome_FD_207642 | JGI IMG/M metagenome (GOLD analysis project Ga0310811, IMG submission 207642) | Soil microbial communities from experimental microcosm in Duke University, North Carolina, United States - YC | ecosystem: Engineered > Artificial ecosystem > Soil microcosm > Unclassified ...
GCAGGCGCACGTCCATAACATCTTGCACGATATCCTCGTAGGAAGCGGCCCATTCTCCGTAGCCTTCGCGCACGGAGCGAACCGGATACTTGCGTACATCAAAGCGCGAAAAATCCATAGCCATATCTCTACATATCTCTTGCCAGCCACGACGTTCATATCGAGGTCACATGACCACCTGCAAACATTGTACTATTCGTGATGAGATGGCTGCCATGCGAACGTTGATGTTCGCCGTTTGCCAGATTGCTGGTCAGGACCAGTAGACAGCCGATGGACGATGAGGTCGGGAGGCGCCAGATGCGGGTCGAGCAGTTCTTTATCGAGGGTCTGGGACATCAGTCATATTTTGTGCTGGATGAGCATGCCCATGTCGCCGCGGTCGTCGATCCGCGCCGGGATATCGAGGTCTACCTTCAGGCAGCCGACGCGGCCAACGCCCAGATCGCGTGGGTCTTCGAGACGCACGTCCACAACGACTATCTCACCGGCGCGCGCGAGCTGCGGGAGCGAACAGGCGCCACCATCGTCAGCGCGGCGAACGCGGGGCTGGCCTATGAGCATCAGGGGGTAGGCGATGGCGACCGCATCACGGTGGGCGGGCTGACGTTCGCCGTCCTGGCGACGCCCGGACACACGCCTGACCACCTCAGCTACGCGCTCTCTGAAGCAGGGCGCGAGACGCCCACCGCGCTCTTTACGGGTGGAAGTATGCTCGTCGGCAGCGCCGGGCGAACCGATCTAGTCAGCCCTGGCATGACACTGACGCTGACACGCGACCAGTATCACTCACTGCGCCGCCTGCTGGATACGATGCCCGATGAGGTGCTGGTCTACCCGACACATGGCGCGGGCTCGTTCTGCGGCGCGACGATGGACGGGCCGTCCGCAAGGCGGAGCACGATTGGCCAGGAGCGCCTGACCAGCCCGGCGTCGCACGCCCACGACGAGGCCGAATTTGTGCGCCAGCAGCTCGCGGGCTACGGCGTCTACCCGGCATATTACCGTTACATGAGCGAGATCAACCTGGCCGGGCCGCGGATCCTCGGCGGACTGCCAGAGCTGCCGCCGCTGACTGCGCCACAGGTGCGGAACTATCTCGATCACGGGCTGCCGCTGATCGATGGACGCCGACGCCGCGCCTTCGCGCAAGAGCACGTTCCCGGCGCGCTCAACATCGAACTGGATGGCTCATTTGGCGCCTATGTGGGCTGGCTGCTGCCGTTCAACAAGCCGCTGATGCTGCTGATCGAGGATGAGGCGGGCCGTAAAGAGGCCGTCGCGCAGCTCATTCGCATCGGCTACGAGCGGTTGCGCGGCCACCTGGATGGCGGCGTGGACGCCTGGAAGAGCGCGGGCTTCCCAACAGGCAGCTTCGCGACGATCACAGTAGACGAGTTCCGCCAGCGCTTACAGGGCAACGATCAGCTTGCCGTGCTGGATGTCCGCGATGAGATGGAGTGGGCGAGCGGCCACATCCCCGGCTCGCAACACATCCACATCGGCGACCTGATGCAGCATCTGCACGAGATTCCACGCGATAGGCCTGTCGCGACGATCTGCCGCAGTGGCCACCGCGCCGCCATAGCCGCGAGCATCGTCGCCGCGCTTGGCTGCGAAACCGTCGCCGTCAGGCGCGGGGGCGTCCCTGACTGGCTGGCGATGGAGCGGGAGCAAACGCCGTCCGTAAGTGGCCACGATCATCCATAGGGAATAGCAGGGTGTAGCGTGAGATGACGTAGCGCGTGTTCGCGAGTGTGCAGCCATTTCTGGGTTGGGCATACCATGCAGAGACGATGGGAGACGGGAAGGGAAGGTGGAGCAATGGCAGAGCAAAACAGCGGGAGATGGAAGCGATTTATAGGGCCGCTGGCTGGCGCGGCGGTGGGGTTTGCCGTAGGTGCCATCGTCGGCGGCGGCAAGCTGGTGCGCATCTATGACTGGACTACCGAATGGACCATTGATGCGCCGCGCGACGAGGTATTCCGGGTGCTGAGCACGCCGGAGGAGCAGCGCCACTGGTGGCCCTCGATGGTCGTCGAGCGTGCCGAGCCGCTCCCCGACAACCCCGACGGGCGCATCATCACCTACCGCGTGCTTCAGGCGCCCAGCGTGCGCCGGATCGCCCAGCCCTTCATTCTGGTCTCAACCATCGCCGATGTGGAGCACGACCGCCGCACGCGCGCCGTGGTGACGGGCGACCTAGCGGGCGTGCTCGATACGCTGCTCTACGACCGGCCCGATGGCGGCACACGCATCGTCTATCACTGGTATACGCGCGTCACCAATCCAGTGATGAACGCGCTGGGCTTCGTCATGACGCCGGTCTTTCGCGCCAGCCACGACCATGTGATGCGCGAGGGCGAGGCGGGGCTGCGCGCGTATCTCGCGGCGCGCAAGGGGCCGTCGGCGGCCATTCGCGACACGCACATCGACATGGAAGCACAGCAGGCTGGGAGCTAGGCGCCGCAGCTGCCGTATTTTCAACACTCTATGTCCAGAGGCAAGAACAAAAGTCCTAAGAGTTTCGACAGGTCTGGCTGCATGCCACTACAATGCCTCACTATGAGGCAAACATGCTGACGATCAACCTCGAGACCGCCCGTCGCTTCATCCTCGGCAAGCAGGGCTTGTGGCCTGGCCGACGCTGGCGCGGCGCCGCGGGAACTGCGCAGGCCATGCGCGCGATGGAATATTTGCAACTTGATCCGCTGCAGATCATCGCGCGCAGCCAGGATATCACGTTGCATAGCCGCGTCCTCGACTACACACCAGGCCTGTGGGAAGGACCGACCTACCAGCAGCGCAGCTTCTTCGATTGGGGTGGCTGGCTCGCTGTCCGCCCAATGGATGAGCTGCCGTACTGGCGTGTGGTCATGCGCCGCGAACGCGCTGGCGAGTCTGGCGACCCACGCATTCACCGCATGGCAAGCGAGCACGCCGAGGCCATCGTTGAGATGCGGGCCATCTTGCAGGAGCGTGGCACGGTGACCAATCGCGACTTCGCGATGGCAACGCGCACCCGCACGCAGAGCTATCGGGGCCGCAAGGATAGCGCGTTGGCGCTCTATTATCTCTGGCGCGTTGGTGAGGTGATGACGCACCACCGCGAGAACTTCGAGCGCGTCTACGCACTCACGGAAGCCGTCGCGCCGGTGCACCTGCTGGGCGAAGGTGACGAGGCCGAGGTAGATCGCTTCCTGGTCAAGAAAGAGGTCGGCTTCTACGGTCTGGCGCGGCTGAACCGGATGGCGGAGTCCTTTCACGGCCGCGGCGAGCCAGATCGCGCCGCAAAGCAGTTGCTCAGGACGATGCTGGCGGAGGGCGAGTTGATCGAGGTGCGGGTGGAGGGTTGGAAGGCGGCACATTACGCCCTTGGGAGTGATGCCGAGGTATTGGGCGAGTTGAGCGCTGGCCGCGTGCCGCAGGCGTGGACGCCCTTGGAGATCAGTACTACAGATGAGGTGGTCTTTCTCGCGCCGCTGGATCCCGTCAGCGCGCGTGGGCGTGCCAAACTCCTCTTTGGCTTCGACTACGTCTGGGAGGTCTACAAGCCGGAGCATCTGCGGCGGTACGGCTATTACACGCTGCCGGTCCTGTGGGGCGACCGGCTGGTCGCGCGATTCGACAGCAAGCTCGACCGGACGACGAACACGTTTATCATCCTGGGCTTCTGGCTGGAGGATGAGGCGCTTGGCGCCGATGAGATGTTTGCCGAGGCGTTGGCGCGTGGATTCGCGCGGTTCGTGACGTTCCTAGGCGCGCGCCGACTGGATGCCACGGCGATGCGCGAGCCGCTGCTCAGCCGATATGTAGCGGCTTCAGCAGATGTGTCCAGGGAAGCCATCTAGAGCGAGGTGAGATGGCGGCGCGACCGGAAGCTACGCGATAGGCTCATCCGTGCTCTCAGAGAGCGCCCGCTCCAGCCTGGCGGCCGTCTCGACGGAGGCAACGTACACTTTGACGCGTAACTCGGGCGTCACCGACGCCTGAAAGGTGACGTGATCGAAGTGGAGTACGCCGAGCACTGGGTAGCGCATGGTGCGAGGCCCATCTGGCAGCCCACGCACGTCCTGTCGCTCCCACCACACGTGAAATTGCGGGCTGACACGCCGCAGATCCTCAACAATATCCTGAAATGATTCGTCGCCTGGATAGCGGACATAATCGGCACGGAACTGCGCGATGAGGTTTTGTGCCTGTGCTTCCCAGGCTGCGTCCATCTCGCGCACGCCTTCGCGCTGGAAGAAGCGCCAGACGACATTGAGCGAGTGCGGCGGGCATGGCTCATCGAAGTGAAACAGAAGCTGAGCCGCACGATTCCAGGCGAGCACACCCCATCGCCGTCCAATGACAAAGGCGGGATGAGGATCAAGCGCATCCACGACTCGCCGGAGCGCGGGCGTTACCGCCTCGCCTTCTGGCAGGGGAGCGGCCACCAATTCCTGACCCGCCAATAGCAAAAGATGCTGCTCTTCGACCAGGTTAAGCTTGAGGGCATGCGCCAGACTATGTAGCACCTGCCGCGATGGGTGGACGTCGTGGCCCTGTTCTAGCAGCGTATACCAGGAAACGCCGATGTGCGCCAACTCGGCGACATCTTCGCGCCGCAACCCAGGAGTTCGCTGGCGGCTGCGTGCGGGCAAACCGACATCGCCCGGCTGCAAGCGTGCACGGCGGGTGCGCAGGAAATCGGCGAGCGCCTGGCGTCGTTCTCTCTCAGTCATCGTTTTGTCCTGTTGTCCTGTATCCTCCTACTCGGAATCATACGATACCCACACCCTGGTTGTGTGCTTTCACCGCCGTCATAGTTTGCTCAGAGGGACGATCTGATGCAACGAAAGGCGGAAAGAACCATCATGATAGCCGACACGACGATCCACTTTGGGATCAAGACAACACAATATGCTGCATACGAGGATATTGTGCGGGTCTGGAAGGAGGCTGATACCATTCGCTCGATTGAGCATGCCTGGCTCTTCGATCATCCGATGCCGATCTTTCGCGCGGACCCCAGCGGCCCCTGCCTGGATGGCTGGACGCTGCTTGCCGCGCTGGCGGCGCAGACGCAACGGCTACGCCTTGGCCTGATGGTCGCCAGTAACCTCAACCAAACGCCGCAGTGGCTGGCGAAGCGCACGGCGACCGTTGATGTTATCTCAGGCGGGCGACTGGAGTTTGGTCTGGGAGCTGGCGGAGGCGAGGAGCGAGAGCGGTTGGCCTATGGCGCGCCTTCCTACCCCGCGGGCGAACTGGTGGGACGATTGAGCGAGGCGTGTGAGATCATCCGGCGCATGTGGACCGAGCCAGTTGTCACATACACTGGCCGCTACTATCAGTTTACGCAGGCATATTGCGAGCCGAAACCGATACAGAAGCCAACACCACCATTTGTGCTCGGAGGCGTTGGCGAACAACGTACCCTGCGCGTGGTCGCCCGATATGCCGACGTCTGGAACTATCCGCGCTATCCGCTGGGGACGGTCGAAGAGTTCCAGCACAAGAGTCAGGTTGTCGACCAGTATTGCGCTGAGATTGGGCGCGATCCACGCACCATCGCGCGCTCGGTGCAGATTCTGTTGGATCCACGCGAAGATCCGGCGCCAACACGGGCGCTGGTGAGCGATTTCACCGCGGCGGGAGCAACGCATATCGTGCTGGCGCCGCGCGTGCTATCCAAAGGCAGCGCGCACTGGATAGATGAAGAGATCATCCAGCCGGTGCGCGCTGCAGGTATCCGCGATTAGAAATGGGTCATGCAGATGGGCTTCTCGTCGGTGGCGAAGAGGCGCCCCATCTGCTCGACCCGCGCCGTCTCCGAGATCTCGGCCAGCCCGTAGCGATACAGGCTGTGGAAGTCGGCGGCGCCCATCAGCAGCGACGAAAACTCGGCGATATCGAGCGTGATGCCTACATCAGGCGACGCGGCCTGTTCCACCTCTGGGTGCCCCTTGCTGAAGCGCACGGTCACGTGGCCATCATTCTCCGTCAGAAAGCTATCGGTCACGTTGATGCGCAGCCGCAGCGTCTCGCCGCCAAAGTTCACCGGACGCAGCATCTCAAAGGCGCGGCGAAGGTCCACGACACGGTACATGATGCCGACGCCCTGCACGTTGCTGCGGTGGTAGACGGATGGCAGCAGCACGTTCGAGCCGTCGCGCACGTCGCTCAACAGCAGGTGAAAATCCTCGTCCTGCGTGTTGATCTCGATCCGCCGAATCTGGTCAGACTGGCTGCGCAGGAATGCCAGTAACCCCAGCAGCGCATCGCGCGTCTCGTAGACCATCTCCTCGACCAGCATATCGTAGGTGAGGAACTCGTTGGGCGCGGCTGTCTTGAATGAGAAGACCAGATAGCCTCGCAGCGCCTTGCCGTCGCGATAACCGACCACGCGCTTGGCGGGATTGTTGAAGAACCGGTTGAGCTCTTCATCGGATTTGAGGATCATCCCATGGGTGCGCTTGGCGACACGCGCATAGCAGTCGCCGACGAGCTGCCTGTCGCTGTCGTCCGCGCCGAGCAACGTCACATGCGATTTATCGCCATTGGCGGGCAGCGCGGTAGGTGGCGCCTGATACTGGTTGAGCTTCGTGCCGTAACCGAACCCCATCTGCTTGTAGAAGTCCGGGCGGAAGGGATAGAGCAAGGCAAACGGCACGCCTTCCTTGCGGCAGTATTCCAGCCAGCCATGCATCAGGTCGCGGGCCACATGCTCCTTCTTGTACGCCAGGTCCACTGCCACCATGCCGATGCCAGCCGCCGGGATCTGCGTCCCACGCACGTTCATCACGAAGTCGTGCAAGCGTGCCACGCCCTGCAGCGTCTCGTCGCGATAGAGGCCGACATAGGCCATCGGCGACTTCGCCATCCGGTCGGCGATGCTGGCGCGGTACTTCTCGCGCTCGCCTGGCGCGCCCAGTTTGAAGTCGGGGTAAGCGTTGTCGATGATGGTAATCATCGCATCGTAGTCGCGTTCGGCAATCGCGCGAAACTCGGATTTTGGTGAGGCGGTGCGGGTGACCATGGTTCAACTCCCCTGAGATGGATCGATGGCGCACAAAGTTATCGCTGCAAAGACTCATGCACAAGATACCATTTTCAGGGCGTGTTCAGGGCATGGCCGCCGCTTCGGCCAAGCGCTGGCGGCTGAAGCCGCGCCTATGGGCCTGCGCTCCGCTGGAGTATCTTCTGGATGATGAGGTTCGTCCGCTCCCAGAGCATGCGGTGGACATTCTTTCGATCAGGGACGAACATTCGCCCCTGTTATGCGTTGATCAACAACGGCTTGGGCTCAATTGTCACTTCTTCATTCCAGAGGAGATCGAGTTTGACCTTGATCCAAAGGATTTTCAGACCGCGCAGCAAGTGTCATATCTACTGGACTTCATGCGGACCATTGGGCGAGTAGTGAACAAGCCTATCATTCTGACAGGCGAGAACGACGTACAAGGTCCCTTGTTCCGTTACGATCCCGCCACGAATGAGGACTCGTGGTTCCACGAGGAGATTGGGAGCTAGTCACGACGGGGCTGTGTCTCGCGAGGATCTCCAATGGAGTTGATTCGGAGTCTGCCGGACTCGTCGGAGCGTGCCGGCTGTTGGCTCCTACCATGCAGCGCGTCAATGCCTCAGGCTCACGACCGTAGACTCAAACTACCTGGCCGGAATCCGTATGAGATGAGGCAGATGCAACGTGGAAAAAGATGAGCGGCGCATCCTTGGATGGATACACCGCTCATGCGAGCTTTCGTGAGGCTGAAGACTTAGCGCAGGCCGTTCAGGCGGCGCTCGGCCTCTTCAATCGAGATGCTGCCGGTGCGCAGCTGCTCCAGGATGGAGCGGCGCTCGGCCTCGCGGTCAGCGTCTGACATGCCAGAGAAGCCGAAGTCGTCGCTGGCGTCGTCCTGCTCGATGCGCACGCGCTGCGCTGACGGGCGCGATGATCCACCGGACGGGGCATCGCTGGGCTTGCGGCCTTCCCAATCGCGCCGCATCGAGCCGAAGGCGTCTTCCAGGTCGCCCATAGCGCGCTCGATGGTCGAACGGACCTCGCGCCCAATCGCCTGCCAGTCGGTCTCGCGAGCCTTCTGCGCCGCCTTCTCGGCATAGCGCGAGGCCTGCTCAGAGGCGCGGCGGGCGACCTGCTCGGCCTTCTCGCGCAGCTCGTTCAGCTTGGCCTCATACTCGCCATAGGTGCGCGGACCATGGCCACGCTCCCACTCGAAGCCAAAGTCACGCGCGCCTGCGCCCGCATCCTCGGCGGTCTCATCCTCGGTGTACGGACCCTGGAAGTAGAGCCCGGCGCGATCTGGTCCGCGATCCACGCGCACGCGGAACTTATGCTTGCCAAAAGCGCCCTCGTAGGTCTTCGTCGAGGAATCGTTCTGCCCGTCGCCGCTCTTCTGAGTATCGTCGCTCATCGTATCTGCCCTTTCATTTCGGTCTGTGGAGACGATGGTGATATCGCCGCCGCTGCGTAGAGTGACGGTCGCGTCGCCGCGTCCCAGCACCCCAACCAAATTGCGCCGCCGTCCGCGTTCCACCGTCAGCGGCAATCGTGTCCGAACTTCGCCACCAAGCGCCTGCGCCACAAATTTCGCGTTGACCTCGCCGCGCGTGCGCAGAGTAATATCGCCACCCGCTGAGATGGTATATTCCGCGGCTCCCAACTCGGTTTCCAGTGTGGCGTCGCCGCCGACCTGGCCGATTAACAGGCCACCCGGCGCGTGCGTCACCGAGAGATCGCCGCTGACGACATTGACGCGAATGCGGCCCTGCACGCGGCGCAACGCGCTATCGCCGCTGACGACGTCGACCTCCAGCGGGCCGCTGACGGAGTGAATCTCCAAATCGCCGCCAACGACGCCGATGCCAGCCTCCTGAACATCGACCAGTTTCGCGTCACCACCAACCGCATCGGTAAAGATGCCCCCGGCGCAATGCTCGATATGGAGGTCGCCACCAATCGCGCCATCCAGTATGGCCGACCGGCAGCCCTCGATATGGACATCGCCGCTAACGCCTTCGCGTACCTCCAGTCCCTGTACGTTGCGCACGTCGAGGTCGCCACGCACCCCGCCGAGCAGCGGCGCCCCTGAGAAATCTTCGATACGCGCATCGCCGCTGGTCTCGCGTACCCGGAGGTCGTCGCCGCGGCTGGCGCGCAGATCGCCACCAATATGGGCAATGCGCAGTTGGCTCACGCTGCCGGTGACGACATCGCCACCCACCTGCTCGATCTGGAGCAGGCCATCGAAGTGCGAGGCGTGCAGGTCACCGTCCACGCTGCGGACGATCACCTCGAAGCCGTCGGGCGCCCAGAGCTCCGCGCCATCATACAGGCGCGAGATGCGTACGACACCGTCGGGCTGGACCACCGGGTCATCGCCGGGTTCGCCATGGGTGTCGACCACCACCTCGCTGCCGCCGCCGCGCACGGAGAAATCGCCTCTGACGACCGAGATTTCGATGCGGCCCGCAGGCTCATTTGGCGCAGTTGATTCAGCCTGGGCCGATTGTTTGCGCGTATCTCCTGTGCCTTCCGTGTCGGTCACTGGTTGCCCCTCGGCGTGCGTTCCCTCCGCTTCTGGTTCGAGTGGAGGTGGCGGAGCGCTACTGGCTGCATTGGATTCATTGGCTTCCGCGCTATTGTTTACGCTGCCGCCATCGCTGGGTTGCGATCCCTGCGCGGACGCCTCAGGCGTCTGATCTGTGGTCTCGTCTGTCTCGTCGCCCGCCGGGGCGTCGCCATGCTCTTCATCCATCGCATCTGCTCCTGGCCCATGTGGCGCCGCGGCAGTTGAGCGCCGCCCGCCCCGGATTACCCATCGGTTTCAACGCCGATCTACGCTACTAGCCTTCGTTTAGCTATCGTTTAGCCTTCGTCGTCATCCTCGTCGCGCACCTCCGCGAGCAGGCGATGGGCCTCCTCGGTGCTGATCTCGCCCGTTGCGAGGCGGCCGAGAATATCGCGACGGGCGTGACGCGGCGCGGTGGTCAGTTTCTCATCACCGCCAAAGCCCATCGTCTCCAGCACATTGGCCAGACGCGACTTGACGGTGGGATAGGAGATGCCGAGCATATCCTCGACATCCTTGATCGTGCCCCGGCAGCGCAGAAATACCTCGACGAATTCGAGCTGCTGATCGTTGAGGCGGGCCAGCCGCCCAAAGCGCTCATCGGCTTCGCGCCCGGCAGAGGCCGCGCCATTGCGACGAGCGGTAGGCTGGCCGGTGAGAGCAAGAGCGCCCTCGAGCGCGCTGCCACAGCGATCACAGCTCAGGCGTGAGACATACATGGCGTTGCCGCACACCGGGCACGAGCCATCAACCTCATGTGTATGCATCATCGGCGAATAAGTCCTCCTCGCGCCTGCCCAGCGCCCCACGACATCATACCGAAAAATCGCGTACTCACCGTGGCAAGAGCAGCGCTATCCAGGCGTTTCTCGTGTTGTACCTCACTGTAGCATCGAATCCAAAGAAAGTCAATATCATCTTCAACAAAATTAATGGTGGATTAACATGCTTGATGCGAATGTGACATAACGGGCGGTGGTAGATGAGATGGGCAGGCGGGCGGCGAATGCGTTTCTGCTCGGTCGCCACGGCGGCAGAAATGGGCTGGCCCGAATGCGCCATTGCAACTGGCGAGGCTATTTGGAAGAAGAGTTGGCGGTATCTGTGGCCGTTTGTCGTACGGTTCGTCTTAACTGCTGTGACCAGGGTGGCGCCTGGCGCATGCGGTCTCCCACCGGGAGCACGCAGACTCACGCCATAAGTAAGAGGAGACGGCATGAGAACAGCAGCCCGTAAAACGGAACTCTCGCCGCTCGAAGCAATCGTTGTCGAGGGCACGCTGGGTGACGAGGCGCGCAGGAATGCGCAGAACGGCACCCTCGCTCGCATTCAGCAGCTCACCCGTGAGCGCCAGAAACTCTACGCCCGGTCGATTGGCCGTCCCATGCTGGGGCCAGCCAACGCCGCGCGCATTCGTGCCATCAGCGTCGAGATCGAGATGCTGTGGGAGTTGCTGCGCCGCGAACGCGCCACCCGGCGGGTCCAGATCGAGCGCGCCCTCAACGTCGTCAGCGAAGACGGCGACGACGACGAACATCAACGGGCAAGCGATAGTTCCACGGAGTCGAAGGATTCCACCGACGCAGCCTGATCGCTCGTATGAATGCGAATGCGATCACTCGCGTCAAACCCACACCGGCAGGCCCGCAGCCCTCTGCACGCGCGCACATTTGCGTGTCGCCATGAGCGAGTTGCGGGCGGGCCGGTGTCCTGTTTTCCAAGCGATGTCGGCTAGTGTTCTGGTGCTATGATGGGATGGAGATAGCGCTATCTGGAGAGGGTCGCCCTATGCCACGCATCCTGGAATCAGCGGATATGACGGAGCTTGACGAGTCATCAGCAGCAAGCGCCGCCAGCGGCCGGGGAACGCTGCACTACATTATCCTGGGGCTGCTCGGTGCGCACCCCATGTCGGGCTATGACATCAAACGCGCCTTCGACCGCTCGCTGGCCACCTACTGGAATGCCGGGAACAGCCAGATTTATACGACGCTCAAGACGCTCGCCGCGCGCAAGCTGGTCTCTTCGGAGATCATCCAGCAGGAGGGGCGGCCCAACCGGCGCGTCTACTCGCTCACCCCGGCAGGGCGCGCGGCGCTGGACGCCTGGCTGGCTGAGCCGGTGCCGTCGCGCTTCACCAAGGATGAGTTCCTGACGCGCCTCTTCTTCTGCGGCCAGACATCAGACGCGATTGCGCTGCGCCATCTGGAGGAGCACGAGGAGGCGCTCCACGCGCAATTGGCCGATATGGAGCGGGCGCTGCGTGACTATGGCGACCGACCGACCCGCCGCCCGCGCCTGCTACACTATCAGATGCTCGTCCGCGAGTACAAGCAGGCGCTGCTCCAGACCGACCTGGCGGTCACTCGTTCGGCCATTGCCCATCTGCGCCAGGGACGCTAGCTCCAGTCGATGGGGAGATCCGGGCGCGGGCGAAACGGCTCTTCATGGCGTGTCTCCCTGTATGAATCCTCCACATAGTCCTGGTTCACCTGCTCGCGGTCGCTGCTATTGAGGCGGTCGAGCATGGCGTCGAAGGTGTCTTCGTCGATCTCGCCGCGCGCATAGCGCTGGCGCAGTGTTTCCACCGCCGACGCGGACCCTCTGGGTGTGGCGGGCAGCCAGCCGCCGAGCCGGTCGAAGAAGCTGTGGCGGGCAGACCACAGCAGGAGGGCCAGCACGGCCAGCACCGGTAGCAGAAATAGCAGCAGTGGCAGCGCCAGCGAGGCAAGGTCTAGCCAGCCTCCATGCCAGGCGCCGAATCCATCGGGCGGGTGGTGGAAAAAGTGATACGGGCGCATGTGTTCGTCGTGCTCCTCATGCTGCTCTCGACTCAGAGGCTCGCTGTGCACCGCCCGGCGCTGAGTCGTCCGTGAGGCGGTCGTGGCTGGAACGTATCACTCGAAAATTGAAAGACCATGAGAATCGTATGAATCGTATGGTGGAGCGCTCATCTCTCCGGCCGCTCAGGCGCGCTGCTCCGCATCGTTTGCGGTATCGGTGAAACGGCGATTTCTGGCTCAGACTCAGATTCAGATTCGGGCTCAGGCGTGTCGTTGGGATGGCTACTGGCCGTGATCGCCGGAATCAGCAAGACGGCAGTGGTGCCTTCGCCCGGCGCGCTTTCCAGGTCCAGCGAGCCGTGGTGCAGCACGAGGATGCCGCGGACCACCGAGAGACCGAGGCCAGCGCCCCCGGCGGCGCGCGCGCGGGCTTTGTCGGGCCGATAGAAACGCTGGCCCAGCAGCGGCAGGTGGTCGGCGGCGATGCCGGGGCCGTTGTCGTGGACGGCGAGCATTGCCAGGTCGCCCTCACGGCTGGTGGAGAGCGTGATTTCGCTGCCGCTGCCAGCGTATTTGAGAGCGTTATCCACCAGCGCGAGTGTCGCCTGCGCCAGCAGTTGCGGATCGCCAAGCACCGCGACGCTGGAGAGCCGGCCCAGCCGGATGGTGATGCCGCGCTCGTGGGCCAGCGCGTCCACCCGGTGAGCGGCGTCGGTGGCTATGGTCGATAGATCGACGACATCAGGCTCAAGACGCATCGCGCCGCTATCGAGCCGAGCCAGCGTGAGCAGGTTGTTGGCGATGGCGGAGAGGTGCTCGGTCTCGACGACGATATCTTCGAGCAGCGCGGCATCGTCGGGATCGAACCGGGCGCGCCCGCGCAGCAGCACCTCCGCATCGGCGCGCAGCAGGGTCAACGGTGTGCGCAACTCGTGCGAGGCATCGGCGATAAACGTCTGCTGACGCTCGAAGGCCAGCCGCGCCGGGGCGAGCGCCCGTTCAGCCAGGAAGAAACCGCCGATGGTCGCGCCGAGTAGCTCCAGCGGGCCAAGGATGAGCAGCAGATGGAGCAAGGCATCCATGGCGTTGAGCTGGCCCTGCGTCAGCACGCCAACCTGAATGACGCCAAGTATTTGATGTGTATCGGGATCGCGCACGGCCAGCGCGTAGCGGCTGATCGCGCCGAGGTCGTAGCCGCCAACATTGCCGCCATCGATCACATCGCTATCCGAGCCATCTTTGAGCGCACTCCGCGCAAGCGAGGGATTGAGAAAACCCGGAGCCGAATTGACCGGCCCCCGAGCGCCAAGGAACGAGGCTCCGGTATCATAGCAGGCCACAAACAGGCTGTCACCACCATCGCCAGGATGGTTGAATCCAGGAAAGCAGGGTGGACCAACTCGCTGCCAGGTGGCCGCATAGCCGCTAGCCGCATTGGATAGACCGCTGTTGACCGGCCCCATCACCGTCTGCCACATGCCGAAGTAGAGCAGCCCACTCGCCACCAGCAGCACGATGGCCAGCACTGCGGCGTACAGGAGCGTCAGCCGCAGCCGTATGCGCCGGTACATCGCGGCGGATGGGGCGTCGGTTGCCGTGCGCGAGCCGAACGAGAGCCGGTCGCGTAGTGCGTCGTAGCCCGCCATGATGCGTTGTGACAAGGGTTGTTGCGAGAGCATATCACGGTTCGATCTTATATCCGACCCCACGCATCGTCTTGAGCATGGGGTGTGCGAATCCCCGGTCGATCTTGTCGCGGAGATAGTGAACGTATATGTCTACCACGTTCGAGAGCGCCTCGCTATCGTACTGCCAGACGTGATCGATAATCTGCGTCCGCGTCAGCACCTGGCCAGGATGCCGCATAAGGTATTCCAGCAGGGCGAACTCTTTGGCGGTCAGCTCGATCATCTTGCCGTCGCGGGTCGCCTCGCGTCGCATCAGGTCGAGCGAGAGATCGCCCACCTGTAGCTGCTTGACCTCGTTGATGGCGCGTCCCCGACGCAAAAGCGCATCCACCCGCGCCAGCAGCTCCTCCATCGCGAATGGCTTGACCAGATAGTCGTCGGCGCCCATGCGCAGCCCCGCCACGCGATCTTCCACCGCGCCGCGCGCCGTCAGCATCAGGATGACCGAGGAGATGTGCTGCGCGCGCACCTCGCGGCAGATGTCCAGACCGTTGTACTCGCCGGGCAGCATCAGATCGAGAATGATCAGGTCGTAGGTGCCACGCAGTGCCAGATACAGGCCGTTGTCGCCATCGTTCGCCACATCCACCACATGGCGCTCCTCGCCGAGGACACGCGCCACCAGCCGCGCCAGCCGCTGCTCGTCTTCCACCACAAGAATATGCATCTGCACTATCCCATACCCTGGCGCCATGCGCTCCGTTGCCGGAGGGCGGCATCAGCCAATCCCATACGATTCGCATACGTCGCATACGTGGTCTGGATAGACTATAGCGCGCGAAGATTGGAGCAAGATTGAAATGGAATAACGCCGCTGACATGCGTAGCGCTGGCGGCTGAAGCCGCGCCTAAAGGTTGCTCAAGCGCAACGCCGGCCCTCTGGGCCGCTGCCGCTCCGCGCGCTCCCTTCGGGACGCAGCCCCTCCGCTCGCACCTGCTCGCTTCTCGCCGCTGACGCGGCGCGCGGGTCTGCCCTCCGCGGGCCCCCAGACAGAAGATGTATGGCGCTTATGAACCCGATGCGCGAGTAAAACGACACCAGGCTTGCGGCATATAGACCTGCATACAAGGGCAAGGAAAGGGCTATAGATAGCAGGGTGGGCTGCTGCCACGGCGACGGAGCTCATCGCGGGCGATGGCCTCCTGCGCCAGGCTCCAGAGCAGCTGGGCGGTGGGCGTGGTCGCGGGATAGCCTTCCTCGAAGAGGAGCCGATGCGCCAGATCGCGCGTCACGTGCGGGCCGATCAGCGCCAGGAAGCTGCGGTCGCGCAGGCCCAGCGCCTCGGCGCGCTCCAACAGCCCGGTCGCCGCCGCCAACTCGCGCTCGTCCTCGGCGGAGAGCCAGACCAGCGCGACCTCGGCATCTGTCTGGGCAGCCTGGCGCAATCCTTCTTCGGCCGATGGGACAGGCGGCATGACCCGAACCTCATCGATGCTCGTGAGGCGCTCCGCCAATGCCGCGACCTCTCCAGGGTAGGTATCCGCCAACGCCAGAAGGCAGATGGTCATGCGGCGGCCAAGCTGCCAGCGGAGCAGCCCATCGATGGCGGTGCGCTCGCTCGTGGTGAGTGGCGCGATTGTCGAGACATCTGGTGTATCGGTATCTGTATCTGTCGAGTCGTGCATCAGGCTCCCGCAATTCTTCGCTGTTCGTGCCAGTGGCCTATCGTCAGTATATATCGCGCCTTGCGAGATGTCATGCAGCGGGGCAGGCTGGCGGTTGAAACCGCGCCTGAAGGGCTTCGCTGCGCTTCGCCACAAAACCCGCCGTCGCGGGTTATAGAGATGCGCATGCCAATGGGTGTTCGTTGGGGCAGAGTCTGGGCAGTCCGCGCAGGCGGACTTCGTGGCCGGTGGCCATAAAGGCGCGGTTTTAACCGCCAGCCAACTCCCCCATAGCGTCTGCCGCCTTGCTGATGCTGTCCGCGATATCGGCCTCCGTGTGGACGCTGCTCACAAATGCCGCCTCGAACTGGCTCGGCGCGAAATAGACGCCCTGGTCGAGCATCGCGTGGAAGAAACGCGCATATCGCTGGGTATCGGCGTATTGGCGAGCGGTCGCGTAGTCGGTGATCGCCGCGCCCGGCTCGTTGAGGAAGTAGAAGCCGAACATCGTGCCCGCGTGGCCACTTTGTAGCAGCACTCCAGCGGCATCCGCGCTGGATTGGATGCCATTGGCAAGCCGGGCTGTTCGCTCCGCCGCGGCCTCAAAGACACCCGGTTCGAGCCAGGCGTTCAGCGTGGCGAGGCCCGCCGTCATCGCCAGCGGATTGCCGGAAAGCGTCCCCGCCTGATACATCGGCCCGGCGGGGGCGACCTGTTGCATGATCTCACGCTTGCCGCCGTATGCGCCGACCGGCAGCCCACCGCCGATCACCTTGCCGAGACAGGTGATATCGGGATCGAGTCCCCAGGCGCCCTGCGCGCCACCGGGCGCCACGCGGAAGCCGGTCATCACTTCATCGAGGATGAAGAGCGCGCCACGGTGATGGCACAACTGCTGGAGCTCCTGTAAGAAGCCATGAGTGGGCAGAACGAAGCCCATGTTCGCGGCAATTGGCTCGACGATGACGGCGGCGATCTGGTCGGGATAGTGCGCGAAGAGCGTCTCGACTGCTGCGAGGTTGTTATACTCCGCCGTCAGCGTATTGCTGGTCGCCGAGGCTGGCACGCCAGGCGAATCGGGCAGCCCCAGCGTCGCGACGCCGCTGCCCGCCTGCACCAGCAGCATGTCGGCGTGGCCGTGGTAGCATCCCGCGAATTTCACGATCTTGTCGCGTCCGGTGGCGGCGCGCGCCAGCCGTAGCGCGCTCATCGTGGCCTCGGTGCCGCTATTGACGAAGCGGACCATCTCGACCGATGGCACGGTGGCAATGATACGCTCGGCCAGCTCGCTTTCCAGCGCGGTCGGCGCGCCATAGCTCGTTCCCCGCTGCAGCGCCTCCGTCAGCGCGGCGACGACGGCGGGGTGAGCGTGTCCCAGCGCCAGCGGCCCCCAGGAGAGCACGTAGTCCAAATAGCGGTTGCCGTCCACATCGGTTATCCACGCGCCACTGCCTGAGGCGATGAAGCGGGGAATGCCGCCGACGCCACGAAACGCGCGCACGGGGCTGTTCACGCCGCCGGGGATTAGTTGCTGCGCCTCGGTAAAGAGCCGGGCCGATTCGCTGGTATTCATACTGGCAACCTCCTCGCTGCCGTTTGTCTGTTCTTGAGTGTCTCGACGATCTTCGCCGCCGCTAGCTCGCCCTGATGGATGCAGTCGGGCACGCCCACACCGCGATACGAGCTGCCCGCCACGGCCATGCCTGTGGGGAGCGCCGCCTCGATAGCCGTTACACGCTCCAGATGGCCAACGTCATACTGCGGGTAGCCGTCAGGCCAGCGGAAGATGCGCGTGAAGAACGGGGCCGCCTGGACGCCAAGAATGCCCGCCAACTCCTCGCGCACGATGGCTATCAGGCGCGCGTCGTCCAGGCTCAGCATCTCGCGGGTATGCGGCCCACCGAAGAAGACGCGCACCAGGGCATACTCCGGCGGCGCGCGGCGGTCCCACTTCGAGGATACCCAGGTAATGCCATCTATGCGGCGGCCCTCAGTCGACGGAATCACGACGCCTGTGCCGTCGAGCGGATGGGCGATATCGCTGCGCCGGTAGGCGAGATAGATCGCGCCGATGCCTGCATAGCGTATGCCAGCGAGCAGCGCGGCGGCGTCCGGCGCGATCTCGCGTGTGAGGGTCGCGGCGACATTGGCGGGCGTGGCGAGAATGACGGCATCGGCGACAAGCGATGCGCCATCGTCGAATTGTATGGTATAGCCGTCAGCGTCAGCCCGCGCGATGCTACATACGGTTGTGTCCAGCTGCAAATCGCCCGTTAGCCTGGCTACGAGCGCGTCCACCAGCGTCTGGTTCCCAGCGTCGAATGAGAGGAAGGCGGGCGTTTCGGGCGGCGGCTGTTGGCGGCTGGCGGCACGCAACCCGCGGATGACACTGCCATGCGCGCGTTCGAGCGCCGGGAACTGCGGGAAGCTCGCCAGGATGCTCTGGCGCTCAGGCTCGGCGTTATAGACGCCCGCCAGCATCGGCTCGGCCAACCGTCGCAGCGCCTCATCGCCGAAGCGCCTGCGCACGAATGACGCCAGTGATTCATCCGCTGTCGAACGCCGTGGCGGCAGAAGCAGGTCAAGGGCGATACGGACTTTGCCCCAGGTCGAGAAGAGCGGCGAGCGCAGAAACGGACGCCACTGGGTCGGCGCGAGCAGTTGCAGGCCAGCGGGCAGCGGCTCTGGCCTGCCCTGACGCAGCACGAATGTGCGGCTGTTCTCGCGTTTGACGAAGAGGAAATGCTCGTCCAATCGGAGGTCACGCGCGAGCGCCAGCGCCCACGGCTTGCGTGTCAGCAGTCCATCTGGCCCCGCCTCCAGCACCCAGGCGGGGGCGCCATCGCGCTCGATCACTTCCGAGTGCATCTTGCCACCCCAGTGGTCGGATTGCTCGATAAGGGTATAGGTGATGGGCAGGCTGCCACGCGCCGCCGCCTGTTGCAGATGCCACGCCGCGCTCAACCCGGTGATGCCGCCGCCGAGTATTACGACGTGGGCGTCCAGAGAATATGGCTCCCCCTCTCCTCGCGGGAGAGGGGGCTGGGGGGTCAGGTCATCCATCGCGCGCCGCCGTGTATTCATGCACGAAGTCCACCAGTTGCCTGACATTATCGGGCGGCGTCTCGGGCAGGATGCCGTGGCCCAGGTTGAAGATGTGGCCTGGCTGCCTGGCCGCCTGATCGAGAACCGCCTGCGCCCGTTGCTTCAGCGCATCCCACGGAGCAAGCAGCGCGACTGGATCGAGGTTGCCCTGCACCGCAACCTGTTCTCCGAGCCGCTGCCACGCGGCGCTCAGGTCCACGCGCCAGTCGATACTGATAACATCAGCGCCGGTCTCGCGCATCGCCTCCAGGTAGCCACTGGTATCGGTGGCAAAGTGGATGATGGGGACGCCTGCCTGGCGGGCAATCGCGACGGCGCGCTGGGTATAGGGCAGCGCGAACTGACGGTAGTCGCTGGCCGAAAGGTGTCCCGCCCAGCTATCGAAGAGTTGCAGCGCCTGTGCCCCGGCCCGCGCCTGCGCCAGCAGATACGCGCCGACCACCTCGCTGAGCTTGGTCATGAGCTCATCCCAGGCCTCGGGCGCGCTCATCATCAGCCCCTTCGCGAGGGTGTAGTTACGGCTGCCACCGCCCTCGATGGCATAGGCCGCAAGCGTGAACGGCGCGCCGCTGAAGCCAATCAGCGGGATGTTGCGGCTATCGAGTTGCGCGCGCGCCAGCTGGATCGCATCGAGCGTGAAGGGCAGTGTCTCCTCGGGTGGGAGCACCCGCAGCCGCGCGATGTCGTCCACCGTCCGCACGGGATTGCCGATCACCGGCCCCTCACCCTCGGCGAAACGCAGGTGCAGCCCCATGCCTTCGAGCGGCGGCAAGATATCGGCGAAGATGATGGCGGCGTCGAGGTCAAACGCTTCGATGGGCTGAAGCGTCACTTCGCAGGCCAGCTCCGGGGTCTTGATCATCGTCAGCAGCGGGTGATGCTCGCGCAGCTTGCGGTATGCGGGCATGTAGCGCCCGGCCTGGCGCATCAGCCAGATCGGCGTGGCGTCCGTTGCTTCGCGGTGGCAGGCGCGCAGGAAGCGGCTCTCGGTGGCCATCTACTTGGCTCCATCCAGCCAGCGCGCGGCGTCTTTGGCGAAGTAGGTCAGGATCATGTCGGCTCCGGCGCGCTTGATGCTGACGAGGCTTTCCAGCGCGCAGCGTTTCAGGTCGAGCCAGCCGTTGGCCGCCGCCGCGTGGAGCATCGCGTACTCGCCGCTCACCTGATAGGCCGCGACCGGCAGCGGGAAGGTCTGGCGCACCTCGCTCAGCACATCCAGATAGGGCAGCGCTGGCTTGACCATCAGCATATCGGCGCCCTCGGCGACATCGAGCGCCACCTCATGCAGCGCCTCACGCCGGTTAGCGGGGTCCATCTGATACTGGCTGCGGTCGCCAAAGGCGGGCGGACTCTCCGCCGCGTCGCGGAACGGGCCGTAGAAGCCGCTGGCGTACTTGGCGGCGTAGCTGAGAATGGCGACGTGATCCAGGCTGTGCTCATCCAGCGCGGCGCGAATGGCGCCCACCATACCATCCATCATGCCCGATGGCGCGATGATGTCGGCGCCCGCCTCGGCATGCGCCACCGACGCGCGGCCCAGCAGCTCGAGCGTCAGGTCGTTCAGCACGTAACCCTCGGGCAGCCGACTGGTATAGTGGCTGGCGCCCGGCGTGTTGATGAGGCCGCAGTGGCCATGGTCGGTATACTCGCAGAAGCACATATCGGAGATGACGACCAGCTCGGGTGCGGCCTCTTTGATGGCGCGGATCGCCTGCGGCACGATGCCGTTTGCGTCGTAGTTCTCGCTGCCGGTCGCGTCCTTGCTCGCCGGGATGCCAAAGAGCACGACAGCCGGAATGCACAGCGCGGCGATCTCGCGCGCCTCGTCGCGCAGCCGATCCACCGACCATTGATACTGTCCCGGCATGGATGCTATCGGCTGCCTGAAGTTCTCGCCATGCCGCACGAACAGCGGATAGATGAAGTCCGATGGGCTGAGGGTCGTCTCGCGCACCATCCGGCGCATCGTCTCGCTCAGGCGCAGCCGACGCGGGCGTGCGACCGGGAAGCCAGCCTGTTGTGTTGCTGGTGGTTGGCCTGCTCGGCTCCGGGAAGCAACCATGGCGTTATCTGCTCCTTGTCGTATGCTCGTGGCGGCCACCTCCCCTAACCCCTCCCCCTAAAGGGAGAGGGGAACCAGAGGCGATCCGCGCACGCAGGTTTTGTAGTCGCGGGCCAGAGAGGCGCGGTTCTAGCTGCCCGCGCCCTGTCTATAGTATTCCACGAGCGCCTGGACCAGCCCGGCGAGCGTGTGCTCTGATGCAACCACGTCCGCCCGCAGGCCGAGCGCCTCAAGCGCCTGTGCGGCGCTGGGGCCGATGCATGCCAGGCAGACACCCTGTAGGGCCCGCGTATCTCCACCCTCGGATTGTAGTCGCCGCAGCAGGTTGTGCGCCGTCGAGCCGCTCGTCAGGGTAATGGCATCTACCTTGCCAGCTTTGAGCAGCGCGGGCAGGTCAATCCCGCCGCGACTCATCCCCGGCTGATAGGCGGTGACCGCTGTCACCTGAGCGCCACGCCGCACCAGTGCCCGTACCATCTCATTGTTGTCCAGGGCGGATAGCGGCAGCAGAATCCGCGCGCCCGTGATGTCGGGAAAAGCCTCCGCCATCTCCAGCGCGCTGTAGCCGCTCTCCGGGACCATCTCGACGCGCAGCCCCAGCGCCTCCTCAGCCGTGCGTGCCGTGGATGGGCCGACGGCGGCCACCCGCAGCCGTGCCAGCGCTGCCGAAGACATTCCCAGCGCCACGAGACGTTGCGCCACGGCATCCACGGCGTTGGCGCTGGTTAGGGCCAGCCAGTCGAGCTGGCCTGCCGCCGCCGCACGGAGCGCGTCATCCAGCGGACCGAGATTGTCGGGCGGCACGATTGCCAGGCAGGGATAGCAGTAGACCGTCGCGCCCTCCGCCTGGAGCAGCGATTCGAGCGGCGCCGCCTGGTGCTCTGCCCGCGTGACGATCAGCACTCTGCCTGCCAGTGCGCTCATGACTCGACCTCCAGCAGCTTCAGCAGCTCGTCGGCATGCTGCGCCAGCGCCAGCTCTGCTAATCGTTGCCCGAGTGCAGATGCGCCCTTTGCTGAAGCCGCGCCTTCGAGCGCGACATCCACCTGGCGCGAGCCATCCACCGCAGTGACGCGCCCGCGCACCACAAGTCGCCGGTTTCTGACCTTGGCGTAGGCCGCGACCGGCACCGCGCAGCCGCCACCGAGCGCCGCCAGAAACGCGCGCTCCCCCGTGACGGCCAGCCGCGTTGGCCAGTGGATAATCGGCGCGAGCAACGCACGTGAGGCAGCCTCGGCGCGACACTGCACCGCCAGCGCGCCCTGCCCCGGCGCGGGCAGCATCTCATCCAGCGATAGCTCCTGGCTAATCTCGTCCGCGCGTCCCAGACGCTCCAAGCCGGTCAGCGCCAGCACGATGGCGTCATAGGGGCCGTCCGCCGCCAGCGCCTTGCGCATGCGCGTATCGACATTGCCACGGATATCGAGCAGGCGCAGGTCGGGCCGCCGTACGAGCAATTGCGCCGCCCGTCGCCGGCTGCTCGTACCGACCGCCGCGCGCGCGGGCAGGGTGTCCAGCGTATGGCTGGCCCGGCTGATGAGCGCGTCATGTGGATTGCCACGCTTCGGGATCGCGCCGATGATGAGTCCCTCGCTCTCGTCGGTGGGCAGGTCTTTCAGGCTGTGGACGGCGAGATCAATCGCGCCAGTGCGGAGGGCCGACTCTAGCTCGGCGGTGAAGACGCCCTTGCCGCCAATCTGCGGCAGCGGCGAATCCAGTGTGACGTCGCCCTGCGTCTTCATCACCTCGATACTGACAGTGAGCGTCGGCCACGCCTGTCGCAGCAGGTCGCGCACATGATGCGCCTGCCAGAGCGCCAGCGCCGAGCCACGCGTACCGATGCGCACCTCATCCAGTGGGGCAGTCAGGGGGCTAGTCATCGTCGGGGTCCGATCCAGTGTCTGGTTCAGTCGGCGCGTCCAGGGCGAACATTTTGCGGATGGCATGCTCGTAGTCGAAGTGGTCGCCGTGCGCCGCCCGCCACTTCAGGTTGACCGTGGGTGTATGCAGCAGCTTGTTGACGATACGCTGCGCCATCTGCGCCACCACGTCGCGCTCGTGCTCGTCCAGGTCAGGCAGGCGGTTCAGCGCGTGTTCAAGCTCGGCCTCGACGATGGTGTCGGCGCGGCCTCGGAGCTCGGTTAGCACCGGAACGATGCGGCGGCTCCTGAGCCAGTTGACGTATCTCAGCGCCTCGACCTCGATGATCTCCTCGACCTGCGCCACCTCAGCCTCGCGCAGTATCCGGTGGTGCGCGACCACCGCCTGCAAGTCGTCAATATCGTGCAGGTGAATGGCGGGCGAAGGAGTCGTGGCGGGCGCGATGTTGCGCGGGACACCGATATCCACCAGCAGCAAGGGCCGCGCCGTGAAATCGCGCGCGCTGGTGGCGATCTGGTCCGCGCGCAGAATCGGCTGGCGCGCGCTGGTGGCCGTGATGACGGCATCGGCGCTGGCAATTGTCGGCTGTAGATCCGCCCAGGGGCGCGCCTGGATGCCCAACTGGCTGGCGACGGCCTGGGCGCGATCATTACTGCGATTGATAATGGTGATCGTGCTGCCGGAGTCGGCGGTATGCTGTGCCAGCGCATCCGCCGCCAGCGTCGCCATCTCGCCCGCGCCCACCACCACGATATGCGGGCGCTCTCTGTTCGCCACCTCGCGCTGGACAAGCTGGGCGGCGGCGTGGCTGACCGAGAGCGTATGCTGGCTGATGGCCGTCTCGGTGCGGGCGCGTTTGCCGGTATGCAGCGCGGTAGTATAGAGCCGGTTGAGCAGCGCGCCGCTCGTGCGCGATTGGTGCGCCTGGTCGAGCGCCCCGGCAAGCTGGCGCATGATCTGTGTCTCGCCCAGCACCAGCGACTCCAGCCCAGCGGCAACCCGGAAGAGGTGCCGCACCGCATCAGCACCATCCTTGCGGTAGAGCGAGTCGAGCAGAGGACGCATTGGGATGCTTTCGACGCTAAGCAGACAGTCGGTAATCGCATCCTGGGCGAGTGCGGGATCGTCGCAGGTGGCGAAGACCTCATAGCGGTTGCAGGTGGAGAGGACCACCAGCTCGTCCAGCGGCCCATCTCGCAGCGTCGCCAGCAGCGGCAGCAGGTGCGCGTCATCCGCCTGGAGCCGCTCGCGTAGCTCCAGCGGGGCTGTGCGGTAGTCTAATCCGACAAGAATAAGCCTCATATGCCGTTCATTCTTCTCATTGTGCTTGTGCCGCAATCATCATTCATTCCCGTTGCGCTGTCTCATGTCTTGCAGGCGCAGTACTGCCACAACAGTTGTCTCCACAGGTATCGGGACTGGCGCCCTCCGACCCAAGAAACCGGCGCTCCGTCCCCGGCTGGATACGCTCGACGACGAGCTGGCGGATCATGTCTACGAACGCTGGATGCGTCCCCACCGTTTGCGCGCGGGCCATCGTCAGCCCCAGCTCGTCCGCCAGCTGTCGCGCCTCCACATCGAGATCATAGAGCACCTCAATATGATCGGACAGAAAGCCAATCGGCGCAACCACGACCGCCTTTTCGCCCTCATCCTTCAGTACGCGCAGGGTATCGCAGATGTCCGGCTCCAGCCAGGGCTGTGACGGCGGGCCGCTCCGGCTCTGGTATGCCAGTTCCCATCGTCCTACGCCAAGCCCCAACTCTGCGGCGATCAGTCTCCCCGCTTCCTCCAGTTGGCGGACGTAGCGGCTGTTCTGCGCCATGCTCAGCGGGATGCTGTGCGCAGTGAAGACGACGTGCGTCTCCGACCATTGCGGCTCAGGAATCGTCGCCAGCGCGGCGCGCACCCGGTCGGCGTTGGCGCGGATGAAGTCGGGATGGTTGTAGAACTTGCGCAGGGGGCTCACCCGCGGCGCGTCTGGTCCCACCTCGCCTTGCGCGCGCTCGATGTCTTCGAGATACTGGCGGCAGCCGGAATACGAGCTATAGGCCGACGTGATGTAGGCCAGCGCGTGCCGTCTGCCGTCGCGCGCCATCTCGCGGAGGGTGTCGGGCAGCAGCGGGCGCCAGTTGCGATTGCCCCAGTAGATCGGCAGGGCGATACCATGCGTATCCAGCGATTGGCGGAGCGCCGCGATCAGGTCGCGGTTCTGCTGATTGATCGGGCTGACCCCGCCGAACATCTCGTAGTGATGCGCCACCGCCAGCATGCGCTCGCGCGGTACGTTGCGCCCGCGCAGCACGTTTTCCAGAAAGGGCATCACGTCGTCCATGCCCTCAGGGCCGCCAAACGATACGACCAGAATCGAATCGTATGGCGCCGAAGTAGCGCTGACGTCCGTGGCAGCGTTCTCTGTCATAGCTTACCTGCTGACCGCTTCGGGCGGCTTCGTGCCAACATAGACGACACCATCGCGTATCTCGACCCGGTAGGTAGGTACCGGAGCGCTGGCGACGCCATCCACGACCTTGCCGGTCTCCAGATCGAACTGGGCGAAGTGCCAGGGACAGGTGACGATACACGCGCCATCGCAGACGGAAAGCTCGCCCTCGCTCAGCGGGCCACGCGCATGGGAGCAGCGGTTGCCGATAGCGTAGAAACGTCCGCCTGCGTGGAAAAGCGCCACCTGCTGGCCGTTGAGATAGACGACCTGCGACGTGCCCTCGGCGATATCCTCGACCGGCGCGACATCGATCCACGCCTCGACGTACTCTTCGGGCTGGCGTGGCTGCGCGATCTTTGGCCCGCCCAGCGCATCGAGCGCCTCGGCCAGTGTCATGCGGATGCAGCTATAAAGCGGCGTATCGCGCAGGGTATACATGCTGGTCTCGGCCTCACGCAGCTCCTGCACCAGATCGAGGAAGTCGGCGGGTTCGTCGGTCTCGAAGGCGACGACAAACTCCTGGTCGTCCAGGCCGAACGAGTAGGTAGTGTTCAGCTTGACGGCAGGATATTTGCGGCCGATGCGGATATGCTCGTCCATCATCACCTGGCGCTCTTCGAGCGAGAGGCGATACCAGGGCCGCGTCTTGACGAACGGGTAGACGAAGAGATATTTGGCGTCGCTAGGCGAGATGACCAGCCGCTCGGCGTCCTCGTCGGGGTTGTCGCGAATCTCGTAGATCGAGCGTTTGGTCTGCGAGAGATACGACACACCCAGCCGCAGGTAGCCGCCGATGGTGGTGGAGAGAATCGCCGTCGCCAGCTCCTGAAACGGTTCGAGCGACTCGGCGACCTGCCAGAGCAGCAGCTCGGCGTCGGCGCGCGTGCCCATCAGGCTGTAGGGGCGCAGCAGCATCTGGCGATGGAACGATTCAATCGTCTCGACCAGCTCCAGTTTGTGCTGCTTTTGGCGCTCGGCGGGCAGGCGTCGCCATTGCGGGTCGATGGTATAGAAGGCGAAACGCACGTACTGGCGCTTCACCGGCTGCGGATGCGCCGTCGGCTGCGCGACGGGCTTGGGCGCGGCGGCTGGCGCGCGCTGTGTTTGCTGAGGTTGTTGGGTTCGTAGGGTTCGTTGGGTGGTTGTGTCTTGTGCCATTGTCTATCTTTTCGCGCTCACTCATTGACTACGCAAAATCACTCACACTATAGCTGAAAAGGGAAGATGGCGCTAGTAGCGGAAAGAGGGGCTATAGATGGGAAGCGGTCGGCTATAGCAGTTCGCGGTATGAATGCTGCGGCTAATCCTGCCTTGACCGTGTTCACTGTTATGACCGATTTTGTGTGGCGCGCTCAGATAGTACACTGTGTCGAGTGTAGAGTCATGCATGCAGGGGCAAGCGTCTTCACCGAGAACCTGATAAGGAGAAGGAGCGGACAGATGCGCAAGATTGTTGTCTCAGAGTTTATGTCACTGGATGGGGTCATACAGGCGCCGGGCGGCAAGGACGAGGATACCGAAGGTGGTTTCGCTTATGGGGGCTGGACGTGGCCCTATTGGGATGATGGGATTGGCGCCCACTTCGGCGAGGTGATGGGCGAGAGCGATGCCTTTCTCCTCGGGCGCAAGACGTGGCAGATCCACGGCGGCGCCTTCGAGCCGATGGCGCCAGGCGACCCATTCGGCGACGCGATGAACGCGATGCCCAAGTACGTGGTTTCCACCACCCTGACCGACGCCTCGGCGTGGCGCAACTCCACCCTCATCAATCGCAACGTGGTGGAGGAGGTGCGCGCCCTGAAGGGGCAGTCGGGCAAAAACATCGTCATCGATGGCAGCAGCGTGCTCATTCACACCCTGGCGCAGAACGGCCTGATCGATGAGTACCGCCTGGTCGTCTACCCGCTGGTACTCGGCGGCGGCAAGAAGGTCTTCCCAGACGGGGTGCGGCTCAACCTGCGGCTCGTCGAGGCCCAGCCTCTCCCGTCGGGGGTCGTGCTGACGCATTACACGGTGGAGCGCTCTGCATAGACACTTCTGGCTCCTCTCTCCTTCTAGGAGAGGGGCTGGGGGTGAGGTCTGGGGATATTGTCGCCTCAGCCCATTGAAGCGCCGCACTTCGTGCAGAAGCGGACGCCCGCCGCGTTGCGCGTGCCGCAGCGGCTGCAGCTCCGGCCCGCGACGCCAGTGAGCAGCGAGTTGCCGCAGGAGGTGCAGAAGCGGTCGATGGCGCGATTGGGCTGGTGACAGGCGGGACACGTCACCCACGACTCGGGCCCGCCGGTAGCTGGGGCGGGCTTGCGCGGAACGGCGACCGCGCCAGTGCCGAGCGGCGTGCCACAGGTCGTACAAAAGCGCTGCTGGGGGACGTTGGGCGCGCCACACTTGGCGCAGGTGACCATCGGGGTCGGCCCGCGCCCACCGGTGACACGTGGCGATGGGACAGGAAGTGGCTTCTGGGAGTCCATCGCCTCCGAGAGCGCCAGCGCCATGTCAGTCGCCTGCTGGAAGCGCTCGGACGGGTCTTTTTCGAGCGCCTTCATCACCACGGCCTGCACTGCGGGCGAGATACGCGGATTGCGGGTGGAGGGTAGCGGCACCGGCTCGTAGATGTGGGAGTGCGCCAGCGCGGTGTAGTTATCGGCCTCGAAGGGGGTATGCGTCGTCAGCATCTCATAGAGCATCACGCCGAGCGCGTAGATGTCGCTGCGCGCGTCCACCATCACGCCGCGGCACTGCTCCGGCGACATATACTCCGGCGTGCCGACGCCCGCGCCGGTATGCGTAATGACATTGGAGCTTTCGATCATCTTCGCGATGCCAAAGTCGCTCAGCACGGCACGGCGACTGATCGTTTCCTTGCCGTTATCCACTCGCCGCCGGGTATCCATCAACACGTTCACCGGTTTGACATCGCGATGGACAATGCCCTGCGCGTGCGCATATGAAAGCGCGGAGGCGAGATCGTGGATGATGGGCGGAATGTCGGCGAACGTGAACGGGCGACTCTCCATGTAGTCCTTGAGGTTGCCGCCCGCGATATATTCCATCGTAATGAACAGGTGCCCCTGTTCGCGGCCAGCATCATGCACCACGAGGATATTTGGGTGCGTGAGCCGCGCCATCGCCCGCGACTCGACCTTGAATCGCTCGACGAAGGCTGGATCGGCGGCGTAGTAGGGCGGCAGCACCTTCACGGCGACATGACGATCAAGGTTCGCCTGATAGGCGCGATAGACCCTGGCCATGCCGCCCTGGCCTATCAACTCCTCGATCACACAATGGCCAAGCGTCTTGCCAATGAGCTCGTCAACGCCCTGGTCATCAACCTGCTCTGCCACCCGCGCTGCCCTTCTTGCGGAGAACGCCCAGCCGCGCTAGCGGTAGACGAAGACCAGCAACGTCTGGCCGACCTGGATCTTGTCGCCGTCTTCCAGCATGTGCTCGTTGACGCGCTGGCCATTGACGAGCGTGCCGTTGGCGCTCTGCTCATCACGTAGCAGAAAGCGGCCAGTGGGCTGCCGGTTGATCGTCGTGTGGGTGCGCGAGACGGCCAGGTCTTCGAGGAAGACGTCGCTCTCGCGGCTGCGCCCGATGGTGATGCGGTCTTTGCGCAGGTCGTAGGAGCGGCCCTGCTCCTTGCCCTCGCTGACCACAAGCCTCGGCTCGCCCTGCCCCGTCTGTGGCCGCACGACATAGGTGCGCTGATCTTCGGTGTAGGCGCCCGCGCCATTGCCAAAGTCCTGCCCCCCGCCGTACGCGGGCGCTGGGGCTGGCGCGCCCCAATCCTGACCGGGAGCGTTTGGGCTGGCGGGCGGATTGTTCCAACTCTGGTTCGGGCTGCCCTGTGGCGCTGGCTGACTCCAGGCCTGTTGGGACGCGGGCTGCTGGTTCCAGCCCTGCTGTGGGTCTGGTGGCCGCTGATTCCAGTCGTTGCCCGCGGCGGGAGCGCCCCACCCGGCGGGCGCCTGCGCGGCTGGCTGGCCACCCCACTGCGGCTGCTGCCCCATGTTATCCGACGGGCCACCCCACTGGGGAGCGGAGCCCTGTTGATCGCCCCAACCCTGGCCGGATGGTGGTCCACCCCATCCGCCTGGAGCGGCGCCACGTCCGGCGTTTGCCGCGGCAGGCGCGCCTGGATTCCCGTAGGATGCCCAGTCGCTGGAGGCGGCTCCGTCATTTGGGCGGCTTGCGGGGCCACCATAACCCTCGCCCCAGCCGCTCCCTGGGCGCGAACGGCCGGGTTGGCTCACTGGCGCGCGCGATTGGCCGTATGGCCCCTGATTCGCATCGTAGCCAATGCCGCGCGATGTCTTTTTCGCGTCGCCATTGCTGCGGAGCACCATCACGAAGACCAGGAGGATCGCGACGATGACGACCAGCCCGCCAATAGCCACGAGGACGGGACCCCCCAGGCCTCCGGCGGCGATCACTGGTAGTATGGCGGATTCAAGTGTCAGATACATAATGCCTAATCCCTTCGCCCAGCCGCTCTTCACAACGTCAGCGGGTGCGTACCTCGAAGCGGAGTTCTACGTTGCCAAGCCGCATCATATCACCGGAATGCACCTCGACTTCCTGATACGGGACTAGCGGCTCGTTATTCAGGCGCGTTCGGTTGAACGCCTTGAGATCCTCCAGATAGAATTTCCCCTGACGAAAACTCATGCGCGCATGCTGGCGCGAGACCGTTTGTTGCGGATCCAGCGGCAGCAGGTCAATATCGGGTCGCGTATTCCGCTGCGGATCGCTTCGACCGATCACCATCTCGGGCGCCGTCAGCATAAACGTCTGGCCGTTCCCGGCAGTCATCACGCCGAGCGGTGGCTCGGTGGATGGCGCGGTGGTTCCGCGCTCTGGAATCGGCAGCGCCTCGATGGCGTCGAGAAAGGTGCGCGGCGACTGAAAACGTTCCGCGGGCTTCTTGGCTAACGCCCGCTGAAAGAAGACGTCATACTCCGCTGCCAGTTCCGGTCGCAAGGCGCGTGCCGATGGTGGCGGATTGTTGAGGTGTTGCATGACGACATCCCAGGCATGCTCCCCATCGTAGGGGACGCGCCCGGTGAGCATCTCGAAAAAGACACAGGCCAGCGAATAGAGGTCGGCGCGGGTATCGGCCCGGCGGCTATTTTCCACCTGCTCTGGGGCGACATAGAACGGCGTGCCGACGAAGAAGCCGGTGACGGTGATATCGCGCGATTCATTGCTGCGCGCCAGGCCGAAGTCGGTCAGCTTCACCACACCGTTGACACTCAGCAAGAGGTTCTGTGGCTTGATATCGCGATGGACGATACCCTGGTCCGCGGCGGTCACCAGCCCGGCGGCGGACTGCTCGACCACGTCGATGGCGCGCCGCACCGGGAAGGGACCACCGGTCAGGATGGCATGCTTGAGGTTATGCCCATCCACGTAGTCCATGACGATAAAGAGGCTGCCGCGGTCTTCACCGGAATCTACCGGGCTGACGACATGCGGCCCTGAGAGCCGTTTGAGCAGCTCGAATTCGCGCTGGAAACGCTCGGCCAACTCGGAATCCGCCGCTGCCTCCCGGCTGAGTACCTTGACCGCATAGAGACGGTTTGATTCGAGATCTCTCCCGATATAGACCGTCGCCATACTGCCACGGCCACGCTCATCAATGAGCTTATAGCGATTTTTGAGAACTCGTCCGAGCATGCGTGAACCCGCGCCGCCTTCCCCTCAGAAACCCGCCAATACACTACGTGCCGCTCGCTTGTGTTGGGTGTGTGTCGTGGCAACTCGCGCCCCATTATAGCAATGTCTGGGCATCACTCGCAACGGCAACAGGCAAAAAGGAATATCGGTCACCATTCAGTGTATCCGACGCACCCCGAATGCACATGGTAATGTGTCACACCTGCAATGTGTCACACCTGCGCTGAATCGCCGGTCTTGTGATCGCTTTGTTCGCTGTCTGGGCCTGAAATCATGGCCGTGAGCATCTCGCGTGTGTGCCTGTTGTATGTGTCATGGCCCTCATCGGAATAGAAGATAGCACGACAGCCGGGGATGGCTTCGGCCAGGGCGCGCGCCGCCGCGATCGGCACAATCGGATCAAGCTCGCCATGCCAGAGATAGACATCGACGTCGTGTATATCACCTGGGC